>Ga0182004_10003291_pt1 | contig 12839 bp, 21 predicted proteins | sample Sormic07211540_1_FD_120479 | JGI IMG/M metagenome (GOLD analysis project Ga0182004, IMG submission 120479) | Endophyte microbial communities from Sorghum bicolor roots, Mead, Nebraska, USA - 072115-40_1 MetaG | ecosystem: Host-associated > Plants > Roots > Unclassified | place: USA: Nebraska... | reverse complement strand
TGCATTCTTGCTTTAGTGCTTGATACTCTGTATAGATCTTGAGGTGTCTCTTGGGGCAAATAACTGTGAAAACATTTGCATTTATTTCTCTCAGGTTGAGCATTTGGAGCAAGAAAAATGTGAATAAATAGGCTTTGGTAGAAAAGCATGAGAAGGGCCAAGCAATGATTCGTGTACAGTTTGTGTCTGTGCATTTTTCAATATATGTTTTGAAGATCAGGATGTTGAGAAATAACTAAAAATTGCATAGGAAACTCACATCTTGGCCGAGGAGGATACTACTACCTAAAAAAGACAAACTGATAATTGTTTTGTTATGCATAGGCTATATATATCTAAACTAGGTCTCTTACATAGTGTAGTGATAGCAAAAGATATATTTTGTAGTGCTTATGTTGACACCGCTTTTGGACATGTATCTTTGGAAGTGGTGACTGGTTATCAAGGGAGTTATCGATGGGAATTGATCCAGGGATGGTGATTGATCTATGCCGATGACTGATACTGGTGGTTGCCGATGCCGATGGAAGGTGGTTTGCCGATTGCCGATGATGACAGGAGGAGGCGAAGGAATTGCTGATAGGATGGTGGTGGTGTGCCGATTGACTGTGGTAGATAGATTAATGTTTTCCATAGCTATTAGAGTTCGTTTTGTATACGGATTTCATTCAATTTGGAATTAAAGTCCTAGTCGTGTCTGGTTGTAATTATTTTGGACAGGGTATAAATATAGACCCCGTAGCAATGTAATAGATAGTACAATCAATCAAATACAAGTCTTTACATCTATTTCAGCATCTACTTTTTCGACGACTTCGTCACCTTGCGTATTTTTCCTTTTACTTACGAGTTCTTAGGAATTCCTCGAGTCAATCTCGACGAGTTCTCGAGTTCCGCGTGAATACCACTTGGCCGTGACATCCGGGCGCATCACTATTGTCGGGACCAAAGTATTTGAGTTACCACCTTTGTCGATTGTGAGGTCAAATCGGCTGGCACGCTTTAACATCAAATCGGGTATTAGCCCTTTGTGTTTGCAGATCTACTTTTGCACCAACACATCTTTTAGCACGGCTAGTGGGACAAGATTCAACATCAAGATCAACATGTCGAACACTGATTTTGATACGGATAACATCATCCCCGTGACGGAAGCCAATCTCAGAGATGAGCATGCTATGACAAAAACTATGGAGGAATACAAGCAGCTATGTTTGAAGTCCTTCAGCATCAACAGTAGCGGTGAGGTGATCCAAAAGGAAGCATTGCCGATGCCTCGACAAATTACTTTTGAAGCTAATCCTGGTAAACTACAAGAGATGGTTGACAATGCTATCAATCGTGCTCTAATCAATCAATCCAGTGTACTGTCCAATACAGTTTTTAATGATGTGGCTAGAACTTTCAAGGAAGGACAAGTGCCACCAGCATATATGGGCCCAGCCTATCATCAATCAGGATCATCATCAGTTACAGCTCCATCGGCTGCTCCAGCCGTTGTGGGTACAGAAGTTACTTCTCCTCCAAGCATATTAGGGATGACTAATGGGCAATCTACACCGACGAGGACTAATCCAGCAACATCAGAGGGACAAATCCAACTTACTATAGATCTATTGGCATCGGCAATGTCAGGTTCTGTGTTTAAAAATTGTCAAGTTCCTCCCAACTAGTGGGGATATGGTATGCCTCCAGAATTTATAGCAAATAGTTCTAGGACATCTCAAGTGGCTGACACGACAGACAAGGCTCCTATGGCATCGGCACCCCCAGTATCGCCGATGACTCAGAATCCTCAGTATTCTACAACTACCACTGCAAGACCCTTTACTGGGAATTCTCAAATGCCAACGTTCCAGATGCCTAACGCATCGGCAGATCCAATGCCGACGCATCAAAGGTTTATGACACAGCCTGGGTATGTTAATTCAATGATGATGCCCAACTACCAGTCATCGGCAGGGCCTACACCAATGAATGTTAACAGTGGATGAACAGGGCAGTTTGTCTTTCCACAAATGCCTCAGCAGAATCATCAGGCTATGGGATTTCAGCAAGGACCGATGCAACCTGGGTTTCAGAATCAAGGATTGGTCAATCAGCCGATGAATCTTGCTCAGCAAGTTGGTGGTCAACAGGTGGTGGCTAATGCTATGTTCCATGCATATCGTGCACCACAAAGACACGTGGAAGCTTATCAACAGGTGCCAGATCCACAACCCGCCCATCGGCAGGATGCCGATGTCTATTGGGCCGATAAGATAGCTGAAGTGATGAGAGATCAGCTTGGGATAAAACCCAAAGTCAATACTTATTCTTATCGGACACCATATCCTCCTGCAAATCGGTACAAGGTGCCGAATTTCACCAAGTTCTCTGGACAGGATGACACGTCAACCATGGAGCATGTTAACAGGTTCATCATCTAGTGTGAGGAGGCTGCTAATAGAGTTGAGTTAAGGGTGCGTTTATTCTCATCATCTTTATCTGGATCAGACTTCACTTGGTTTATTTCATTACCTCCAAACTCAATAATTACTTGGGCCGATCTAGAGAAGCAGTTCCATAAATACTTCTTTTCTGGTGTTCATGAGAAGAAGATTACCGATTTAGTCTGGTTCAGACAATGTAATGATGAATTAGTTGAAATTTTTGTGCAACGGTTGCGAGATGTCAAGAATAAATATTACAGTCTAGTTCTGGATGATCGGCAACTAGCCGATTTGGCTTTCCAAGGATTGTTGCCACATATCAAAGACAAGTATGCGTCTCAAGAGTTCGAAAGTTTAAGTCATTTGGTGCAGAGAATCTCTAATCAGGATATCAAGGCTTTTGAACCCAAGAAAGCCAGGAATAAAAAGGTATCATTTGTCGATGAGGCAACAAGCTCAGACTCTGATGAAGAACCGGTCATCGGCTTGGTAGAATGGGTAAAGAGTAAGAAGCCGATGTCTTGTCCTTTCGGCCATAAGGAGCCAGAAAAGTTTGACATCACAAAAGCTGATAGGATATTTGACTTTCTGCTTCAGGAAGGGCAAATTAAATTATCACCCAACCATGTGATTCCATCGGCAGAAGAGTTAAAGAAGATCAAGTATTGCAAGTGGCATAATGCAACATCTCATAATACAAATGAATGCAAAGTGTTCAGACAACAACTGCAATCGGCTATAGAATCTAGGAGGATTAAATTTGATAGTTCCAAAGCCCAGAAGCCGATGAAGATTGACCAGCATCCTTTCCCCACTAACATGTTGGATGCTAAGGGAAAGACTAAAGTCTTGACATCAAAAGCAGCTGAGAGAAGCGCATCGGTAGACCCCTAGCATCAAATCACTGGCGATGACACTAAAGGTAAAGGGTTAATCCAGGAAGGCACCAGTTCTGGAAGATCTCCTCGGTCTGGTATTATGATCACTGATAGGAGACATCGGGAAACCTGGCAGCAGCGTGAAGATCAGTATCGTCGCCAACAGGAAGATCATCGTTGGGAAGAAGAAAGACGCCGACAACAGTGGAATCGGCATAAAGATCATTGGAATTGCCCGTTATTCATCCATTGTTGGGAGAAAAACATCAAACTACCAACTGTTAGAGACTGCTCTGAGTGCAATGGTTATAATCGGCATGATAGACCAAATCGGCAATATCAAGGTGATAATCGGCGTTTTGGTAGGCCGATTAGAGGAAGAACATCAGTTCATGATCGGTTGGGCGACAGACTCAGTGTGGATGATAGGCTTGGTGAATATGTCAGTTACTTTCCCAGAAACGAAGAGGAACTTGAGAAGATGGCGGATGCATGAGTTCCCGATGAGTTCATACTTTGCAGGGATGCTAATACTTATCGGGTGGAATCAAGGGAAAACCGTCGTCAATCGGTGAGGCAACCACAACTTCCACCTTGGTTTCCAGAGGGGTTGACAAGGACATAGAAGAGGAGGTTGCAACGAGAGCGACAAGAAGAATTGAGTAGGGGAGAAAATTCTGCCAAGTCTGGAGAACGGCAGCAGTCGGATCCCAAAAGAAAAGGACCATCGGCAGATGTTAATATGGTGTTTATGTTGCCGATGGAATTCCTTGCACCTTTCAGTGATGATGAGGAGGTAGATTTCCCTGATCAGATAACTCAGTTGGCTCTGGACCCAATGACAGCTATCTTCGAAAAGCTCGCCGATGATGAGAGGCAGCACCTTAAAGCTCTATTCATCAAAGGTAGGGTTGATGGGCAGCCGATGACCAAGATACTTGTTGATGGTGGGGCTGCTATCAATATTATGCCATATGCAGTCTTTCGGAAGCTTGGAAATGGAGATCAAGATTTGACCAAGACCGATATGATGCTAAAGGATTTTGAAGGGAATGTGTCTCTAGTCAAGGAAGCCATATGCGTTGAGTTGACCATCGGCAGCAAGACCTTGCCGACAACTTTCTTTGTCATCAGTGGAAAGGGTGCTTATAATTTACTATTAGGCAGAGATTGGATTCATGCCAATTGTTGTATTCCATCTACAATGCACCAGTGCTTGGTTCAATGGGTAGGTGACAAGATTGAAATTGTCCCAGGAGATTCTTCATATGTCATTGCATCGGCAGAGGCGGATACCTATGAAAGGACCAGATGCATTTTAGGGGAAGTTTGGGAAAAGGATTTTCTCAAAGTTGCCGATTATGAGATTCCACCGATCCAAGTAGTCGGTTCTGATGAAAAGTTTTAATGGATAGGTTCGCCGATGATTGAAAACTAGACTAGGGGTTTACATCGGCCGATGATTTAGTAGAAGTAGATATAGGTAATGGTGATAGGCCAAGGCCTACTTTTATTAGTGCTAAGTTAGATTCTGAGTGTAAGAAATGATTAACTGATCTGCTAAAGGAATATAAAGATTGCTTTGCTTGGGATTATACCGAGATGCCTGGTTTAGACCGGTCAATTGTTGAACATCGGTTGCCTATAGAGTCAGGATTTCGGCCGCATCAACAGCCAGCACGCCGATGCAATCCTAGTATTCTTCCTGATATTAAGGCCGAAATAACTAAACTTATTGAAGCTAAATTTATTCAGCAATGTCAGTATGCCGAATGGATTTCCAATGTTGTTCCCATTTATAAAAAGAATGGGAAACTCCGTGTCTGCATTGACTTCAGAAATCTTAATAAAGCCACACCGATGGATGGATATCCAATGCCAGTTGTCGATTTATTGGTTGATGCTGCAGCTGGACATCGGATAATTAGTTATATGGATGGTAATGCGGGATACAATAAGATATTAATGGCTGAGGAAGATATTCCCAAGACTGCATTTAGATGTCATGGTCATGTTGGATTGTTTTAATGGATAGTCATTACCTTTGGCTTGAAGAACGCTGGTGCTACTTATCAGAGGGCTATGAATTTTATTTTTCATGAGTTAATCGGCAAGTTAGGGGAAATCTATATTGATGATGTGGTGGTTAAGTCTGGTGATTTCACAAGACAACTTGCCGATCTGCGAAAAGTGCTGGAGTGCACAAGGAAGCATGGTTTAAAGATGAATCCTAATAAATGTGCACTTGGTGTATCGGCAGAACAATTTCTTGGTTTCATGGTGCATCCGAGAGGGATTGAAATTAGTAGGAGATCTATTGATGTTATTAACAAGATAGTTGCTCCCACCAATAAAACTGAAGTTCAATTTTTGATCGGCAAGATAAATTTCATCAGACGATTTATATCTAATCTGTCTGGTAAGATTTGTGCTTTTAGTCCTTTGCTCAAGTTAAAAGCCGATCAAGAATTTGTGTGGGGGAAAGAGCAACAGTTGGCATTGGATGAAATCAAGAACTATTTGAGAAATCCTCTAGTTCTGATTCCACCTCAACAAGGAAAGCCTTTCAGATTGTATTTGTCTACCGATTGGATGGTCATCGGTTCGGCTCTAATTCAGGAATTTGAAGGGAAACAACGTGTGATTTATTATCTAAGTAGAAGACTGGTGGATGCTGAGACAAGGTTTTCAGCATTTGAAAAACTATGCTTATGCTTATACTTTTCATGTATCAAATTGAGAGACTATTTGTTATCGGCCAAATGCACTGTTATATGCAAAGATGATGTAGTCCGATACATGTTATCAATGACGATTATGAGTGGTAGAATCGGCAAATGGATTTTGGCGTTGTCGGAGTTTGATCTACATTATGAATCGGCTAAGGCAGTTAAAGGGCAAATTATGGCCGATTTTGTGACTCGGCATTGCGGTATGGTGAACACTTTGGAAATCGTTCCTTGGACGCTCTTCTTTGATGGACCTACGTGTGACCAGGTGGCAGGAATCGGCATAGTGCTAATTTCTCCTCGAGGAAAGAAGTATGAGTTTTCTTTGCCAATTGTTGCCACGTCGACGAATAATCATGCTGAGTATCAAGCTCTGGTCAAAGGATTGGAATTATTAAAGGAGGTTCATGTCGATGCTGTTGAGATTTTCGGCGATTCTATGCTTGTTATAAATCAGTTGGCTGGAATTTATGAATGCCGAAGTGAGGTTTTAATAACCTATTATGAAAGGAGCATAAAACTATTAAAGGAATTCAAGGACTTCGATTGGAGCATGTTCCTCTAGTATATAATGAAGAGACTAATCGGTTGGCTCAACACACCTCAGGATATCAACCCATTTTGAGTATATTATCGGCAGTCAGTGCCGATGTTTGGAGAAAGGAAATTATTGATTATTTAAAAGATCCGTCTAAAAGGGTTGAGAGGCGTGTTAGGTTTCAAGCAACAAAATACGTGCTTCTTGAAGAATAGTTGTATTATTGGACAGTAGATGGAGTTTTTCTCAAGTGTTTGCGTGATGATGAGGCTAGGAGCTTGATGGATGAGATCCATGAAGGAGTATGTGGAGCACATCAGTTGGCTTTTAAGATGAAATGGATGATTAGAAGAAATGGATATTATTGGCCGACTATACTTGAAGATTGCTTTAAATACTACAAAGGATGTCACAAATTTGGCAATATTCAAAGGGCACCCGCATCGGCCATGAATCCTATTATCAAACCTTGGCCGTTTCGGGGCTGGGCTACTGATCTCATTGGACAGATCTATCCGCCATCAAGCAAGGGGCATAAGTTCATCTTAGTTGCCACTGATTATTTTACTAAATGGATTGAAGCTATTCCTTTGAAGAAAGTAACATCGGCTAACATGATTGATTTTGTGAAGGAGCACATTATTTACCGATTTGGTATTCCTCAAACAATCACTACCGATCAGGGTACTATGTTCACATCGGGAGAGTTTGATGAGTTTGAATCGGTATGGGGGTTAAAGTGTTGAAATCTTCTCCCTATTATGCTCAAGCTAATGGGCAAGCCAAAGCTTCTAACAAAGGGATTATTAAACTCATCAAGCGAAAAATTGAAGAAAATCCTAGAAGATGGCACACATTGTTGAATGAAGCTTTGTGGTCATATCGGATGGCATGCCATGGGTCAACCAAAATTTCGCCCTATCAGTTGGTGTATGGGCATGATGCGGTGTTACCATGGTAAATTAAGACTAGATCCAGGCGGGTGCCTTTCCAAGATCAGTTGGCTGCCGATGATTATGCTACTTTGATGAAAGATGAGTTGGAGGATTTGGCAGAGCATCGGTTGAGAGCTTTGATGAGTATAGAAGAAAATAAAAAGAGAGTTGCTAAATGGTATGATAAAAAGGTAAAAGTTAAGGAGTTTACAGATGGAGATTTGGTATGGAAATTAATTCTACCGACTGGGACTAAGAGTTCAAAATTTGGAAAATGGTCTCCTAATTGGGAAGGTCCTTATCGGATAAATCGGTCTGCTCCTGGTAATGCTTATATTTTAGAAACTCTCGAAGGAGTTGAATTTCCTAGAGCATTAAATGGAAAATATCTAAAGAAGTATTACCCAAGCATTTTGATTGATGCATAGAAGTTCAAGTGCCGATAACACTCCTATTGGCTGGATGAAATGTATCTAAGATAAGGCATAATGTTTTAAAAGTGCCGATAACAGTCTTATCGGCTAGACCAGAATGATCAAAAAAGTTTCTAAGGGCAGAACAAAACAAATTGCCGATGAAGAGCTCACAGATTTAGTAAGGCTTGAATAGTTAATATCGCGCGCAGACAGATCTGGTTGGCCTCTTCTATCTCTCGGGTATCTTCATCGGCAGAACCATCTATTGGTTTCAGCTTCTTCCTCATCTGCAGTGCTTTACGGGCCTGGACGTTTCGTTCTTGTTGAAGAGTCTTGAGCATCTCAGGTAGCTGGCTTTCTTCTTGTTGGGCTTGGGTCAGGTCCTCTTCAACTTGTTGGAGCTCAGCCAGCAGGGCTTCCCTTCTTGCTGATAGGTCAGAAATCTTCTGCTTCAGTTGATCCCCTGAAGATTGCAGGATGCCGATGCTCTTATGTTTTTCATTGGCAATGCGCTTTACTTGCATTACTTCCTCTGTTAGTTGGGCATAGGCGGCTCTATCGGCAAGGCGTTGGGTAGCTTTCTGGTGTTGGAGCTGGCGGCTCACCAAGTGCGCAGCTTGAAACAAGACTTCTTCTGCATCGGCTGGGATCTGACCTCGAAGGGTCTTAAACAAAGCTTTGGTTGGATTAGAATCATCGACCAGTTGGGCAGTATCTTGATGCAGCAGAGCCAACAGGTCTTCCAGTTTGGCTTTGATTTCTGCCGATGAGATCCCTACTGCTTGTGAGGAGCTCGCCTCTTCACCCTCATCATTGGAAATATCGATGGCAAAGGAAAATAGGCTGTCTGGGGAATCTTATTCCTGAAAGGAAATGCAGATAAGTTATTCGGTGATCAAATGTTAATAATATAAAGGATGGATATCAGATAACTTACTTGCTTCAGGGTGATTTCGCGCCTCTGACTTGGAGATGCAGTCGGTGCTATGGACTGATCGGCTGAAGGTTCCGATGGGATAATATCAACTGAGAAATTATAAGGGTGATTATGATTTGCAAAAATGAAATCCATCAGTGACGATTTTACAAACAGTACTTTACCTTGAGGGGGTGCCGTGTTTGCTTGTTCTGGAGGAGCAACCGATGATATGCTCCGATCAGTTGGATCGGCAATTTGCTCAGGCACATCGGCTGGTGCTTCTTGTGGCTGAGGTGTTGGTCAAGGAGGGGACGGTACTTGCTGTGTCTGGATTTCTGGTGAAGAAGGTGATGACTCCACATGGATCGGTGATGCTGGACGAGGAGGAGAAGATGGTGCTGTCCTTTGGCGTTTTGGCTGTGACTTGGTGCTTTTAGGGCCTTTTCTCTTGGCTTGGCTGGGCTGGGGGGCATCGGCACTTGTTTGGACGTTTCTGGTCTTCGCCGATTTGCCAGTCTGCTGTTACAACAAACAAGATTTCATGAGTAAAAGTATGAAAGAATATTGATGAAGTCTTGTTGAAAGATAAAGGTTACCGATGAAGTTCCCGTGGCGGTCGGTGTACCCTGAAAAGGTTATGTGAGTATGGGACAGAATCAGTATAAGCAAAGGAAATTAAGAATCTACCTTGAAAGCCTATGCTAGAGTGGCGGCAGCAACTAACGGGGACGTCTTTGACCGCTTGGTGGTTGTTTTCTTGAAACGCACATTCCGATGCATCAAAGCTGCTAGACTCGGTGCGTTGTGACCGATCAAAGAAATTGGACCTGATGGAAGGAGTTCGCTCGGTCTTCCACTCCTGCTGACTGTCGGTGCTGGGTTGTCGACCTATTAACATAAAAACAAGTGAGTTACCGATAGGATCAGAAGTGACAAAGGAACCAAGATATCGGTCGAAGACTTATAGTGTTATCGGGAACTTTATAGTTGAGATTGATCATGCCGCGGTACGTTAGAGCCGATGTACCGAATAAGTGTTCCTTTCATTCTTCCCACCACTGTTTGTACATCTGAGTGATGAAGAGGGCTAGGATCCAAGCCGATAAATCGATATCTGTCATATCGGCATTTGGTTGAAGCTGGGCTACCCTTGTCCACTCAAGTCCACTAGTTATAGTCTCCCTTGGTTTCACCACATCGGCGTAACAGAGTCTAATCGGCAGTTGGCCAAAAGCCAGTTGACGAGCTAGTGCGGATGGGTTGTAAAATTCATAAGTGGGGTTGGTATTCTTCCCACTGCCGAAAATATTCACTGGGATGACTCTTGGAGTGATGATTGCCATCATCAGGTCATTGTCTTTGTTGAGAGCATCATCAAAAGGGTGAAAGGTAAGTGGGAATCTGGTTTCTGGATCTTCATAAGGCATCCAAGCCCGCTGATCTTTGGGAAGGCCATCATATAGAGTCTAGAAGAATCGGCTGACCTGGTCTTCATTGCCACCAGTGCCGGGTAGGACTATAGCAGCCTCACCATAGTTTAGGGGTGGGCGAGTTGCCGATTCTTCATCAGCCAGTTCATGATCTTCGGCGATATCTCTGGGAAATCGTTGTGCAAAGAGGTCGAATCGGAGGCGTTTATGCATGTGAATATTGAGCCACATGTTGATGAGCCACCAAGGACCTCCTACGTTATCGATGGGTTGACCTAACCGAAGCTTCTTAGTCACTTGATGAAGGAGGTGATAAATAGAGCATAGGAGGTATCGGCTAAGAGGGAATCGACGTCCATTGGCTAGTTTCTCTGCTACCGATAGATAAACAGAAGTTGGCCCTACCGATCGGCCACAGAAGACAAATTTATCTAGCCACATGTTCAGAAAGATGGCGTGTTCCCTTTGCCCAACTGGTCCTGTTTTCCGGTACTTTTGAATATACCCTGACCAGCCGTCGATGTTGCAAGTTTCTACTTTACGTTCGGGCTTGCTATCGAATAGGTGACTATCATCGGCGGTTGCTATTTCCAGACCAGTGAGCATAAGTACATCGGCAAGGGTAGGAGAAGCAGGGCCATGACCAAACAAGAAAGCATTGAGGGTGTCTGACCAGAAATACGAGGCTGCTATCAGTAGTGATTCATTTCATTCCATATCGACAAGGGATAGCCTCATGCACTGGTCTAATTTATGCTCACCCCATCGGACTTCATTTGAGTTGCTAACTCTCAAGAACCAATCCTTCCATCCCTTAGTAGAACTGGGCCAAGATCGGAAGGTGTCTTTCCACAGATCTAAGGAGAAATTCTCAGCTCTAAAGGGGATCCTATTTGTTTCCGCATTGATCAGATCGGTAGGATCCGGGTTACCCAACGGCCCGAGACATTGAAAGTGGGGTTGTTCGGTGGGAACAACAATTTTCTCGGCCAGTTCCTAAAGGTTTGAAGGTTGGAAGAACAGAAAAAAGGAAAAAGAAAGAAAGAAAGTGCTAAGTAAATAGATTTGCAGAAGATAACAGTGCTGTAAAAGAAAAGAAGACTGGAGAAAATTGACCTCAAGGACAATGAAGTTGACGGCCATTTCTTCCCGGAGAGGAAGAAGATCGATGATTTGAAGAACTGCTGGGGCTCGCTGGAGTTCTTGGGCTTCTCGAATGAAGCCGCCGCCAAGAAGATGGGTGTGATGATGCAGAATGGCAAGGTGGAGAAAGGGTGCCGAAGAAGGGAGTATTTATAGGACAAAGAGAGCAAGGGCATTTCTGACTTATCTCTTTGTTGTATCTATGAAAATCGAGGGTGTTCAGGTGGATATGGTAACTGTTTGCACGATAATCAAGGGATTGTACAGGTGATTTGACAACAAGCGGTCATGATTTTGGGGGATAATTTACTGTGCAAGATCTCTCGGTTGACTCATCGGCAAATCTCTCTAACGGAAAAATTACTGATGAACGTATATTTAAAAGATTCGGTTCGAGGAGTTGAGGGATTCGAGGTGTATGCTGGAGATCGGGACTGGGGTTGTTTGGATTTGGTAATTGATTGCTGTCAAAGGGGAGTAATTGCGGAAAGGCATCATTTCTAAAGAGAATTTTGGAGCATTAATGATTTTATACTCCAAAATTGGGAGGCATGTGTTGACACCGTTTTTGGACACGTATCTTCGGACACATATCTGGGAATTGATGAAATATAGATCGGCAGGTGAAAGAGTAGTGACTGGTTATCAAGGGAGTTACCGATGGGAATTGATGCCGATGGCTAAAGAGCAGAATGTAGCCAAGTCCAGGGATGGTTATTGATCTATGCCGATGACTGATACTGGTGGTTGCCGATGCCGATGGAAGGTGGCTTGCCGATTGCAGATGATGACAGGACGAGGCGCAGGAATTCCTGATAGGATGGTGGCGGTGTGTGCCGATCGCCTGTGGTAGATAGATTAATGTTTTCATACCTATTAGAGTTCATTTTGTATACGGATTTCGTTCAATTTGGAATTAGAGTCCTAGTCGTGTCTGGTTGTAATTCTTTTGGACAGGTTATAAATATAGACCCCGTAGCAATGTAATAGATAGTACAATCAATCAAATACAAGTCTTTACATCTACTCTAGCATCTAATTTTTCGACGACTTCGTCACCTTGCGTGTTTTTTCTTTTACTTACGAGTTCTTAGGAATTCCTCAAGTCAATCTCGATGAGTTCTCGAGTTCTGCGTGAATACCTCTTGGCCGTGACATCTGGACGCATGGCTGTTGTCGGGACCAAAGTATTCGAGTTACCACCTTTGTCGATTATGAGGTCAAATCGGCTGGCACGCCTTAACATCAAATCGGGTATTAGCCCTTTGTGTTTGCATATCTACTTTTGCACCAACAGCTTATAACATACAAATATAGATTTATAAAAGCAACAGCTGTGAATAATCTTATTGTTTTCCAGTGGTAATCAGGTACGTGTAGATTCCTATCAAGGACCTATGACATATCTAAAATAAAAGG
>Ga0182004_10003290_pt1 | contig 12839 bp, 11 predicted proteins | sample Sormic07211540_1_FD_120479 | JGI IMG/M metagenome (GOLD analysis project Ga0182004, IMG submission 120479) | Endophyte microbial communities from Sorghum bicolor roots, Mead, Nebraska, USA - 072115-40_1 MetaG | ecosystem: Host-associated > Plants > Roots > Unclassified | place: USA: Nebraska... | reverse complement strand
TGAAAAGACTAAGAAGAAAAGGTATCACAAGGAAAACTGCTTGTGTGTTTCCTAAACCCTGGCAGGCAGGCTTGCGGCTTGCCCTTAAGGGCAAGCCGCAAGCCTGCCTGCCAGGGTTTAGGAAACACCAAAGCAGTTTTCCTTGTGATACCTTTTCTTCTTAGTCTTTTCACCCGAGGATGTCGGGTTGCTGTGCCAGTTCCGTTTGCGTTGGTTAATGAACCAGTTGTTGATCTGCTTCAGCTGCAATCCCGTTTCCTGCACCAGTCGAGCCTTGTCGTCCTCCTGGATGAGTAAGCAAAGAGTTCCTTGTCAGAAGCTGATAGCAAAAGTTAACGAGGGAATGATATTGACGTGGTGTCACGTACAGTTGGGTATGGCCACTTGGAATGAGCTTGCCACCAAGCTTTCAGTACAGATGCAGTATCTCCAGGAAGTTTACCAGCTCTGCGCTTGCGCATAATCTCTTCCCTGATATCAACAAGCTTTTCTTTATAACCCTAGAGGTAGGAAATATTTTGTTAGTCAACAATGCACCATAGACAATGATGAATGAAGCATTTCAAAGAGAGTTACCTGCTTAAGCTCATTCTTCAGCTCCTGCCGTACACGCTCAACTAAGGATCGTTCACCCTCTGTCAGTATTAGGGGGCCAAAGCCCATACCATCTGATCCATCATTTCCATCAAACATGTTGGCTTCGCTATCCACCTGGTTATCTTCATCATCGGACATGGTTGCCCCAGTGCCTTCACCAGGAGATGCCCCTGCAGAACCAATCCTAGCATCAGTTAGTTTTGCCTGATAATGACAATATCCACAGTACTGTTCTATTAGATGCTCTCACAAATTTAGTTCAGGTGTACATGGTGCAAGAGTAGAAAGTTACATAAATCTTACTTGACATTGCATAAAACTCTTCAGTGTTGCACATCAAAATACAACCAAACACCAGGTAAAGTTTTATATATCTCGGTATAAAACTCATACTAGGAATGTAGGATAGGAAATTAGTTTTATTGTGCAACCACCTCTCCTGTTCATATCATGGGACTACACAGCAATCCTCATTTCTATTAATGCTTATCATGGGCAACCATCTCTATGAGTCCCAAACCAAATAAAATGAACAATACAAAATGCTGGAGTATATGTGATAGTTGATAATTTATGGCAGCTTGTATGCTAGCCTGTATATTCTGAGTGTGGCCTCTACAGAAGGTACTGCATATATTTTAAACAGATATTCTTGAAGTTGGCTAAGAAATGGTTGAAAAGACATGCAATTTTTTTGATTGGAAGGCATGCAATAAAGAGCTGTCACATATTAATACTTTTGCAAAATATTTTTTTTTCTTTTCACTGTTTCCTTTTAGCTAATGCTGATGTTTCCATTCATTCAATTATGACATAATTGCAATATAAATACTGAAAGCACTTTGTCATCTTTACATCGGACAGCAAGGCTGCAATTATTGAAATGATAAAAGTGGTGTATATCTGAAAGCTTCAGCCACGTTTCTGAATTAAGGCAAGATTATAAAAGAAAAACAATCCACCTGTTAGGCTTTGCAAAGATTGTTCAAGCTCCCAGCAACCCATCACTGCTTCCATTGCATGAACACGTACATGCTGCTGGAGTTGTTCCTTGAATGAGCAAAGGAGCAACACATAGTGTGTCTGTAATGAAAAAATAATGAAACGTATTAGAATCAGAGAACAGGTGTGCCCAGTGAAAACAGATGATGCAAGATGTTAACTGTGTACAGAAACCTGGACAAAGACAACTTGTACTTCTAGTGAAGCAACACAGTCATTGTTATACAGCCATAGTAAGGTAGAAGCATCAGTGCATAGGCTTATTTATTCCAGTAAATGGCATGACAATATAACAAAAGTTAGACGAAATTAAATCAGTACAAATGGTACAATAGCAAACACCCATTGCAGCATATGACCTGCCATCACATAAAAGCCAGTCCACATCCTCGACATGAAAGGTGAAAAGGGCAATTTCAAGCAGCCATATGAAAAGGTGAATTGAAAGAAATAGAAGGAAGGGCTACAGTGATCTGATGCAATTCTTCAAACTGACTGAGCCATGAGGAATGAGGTCAACTACCATAATCCAAGTCAGTCAACTATGCAGTCAATAATCATAACCACAAAAAGGCTCCAACCCATGAGGCCATGACCTTATCCCCATCCTACTTCGCAAGTAGTATCACAGCTTGACAATTAGCTTGGGATTCCTTCTCTAAATTCTCCAACTCCATGTAGAAAAAATGGGGAAACCGGGAAACTTATAGCCAAAGCGAAGCGGAGCCTTAATATGAGAGATTCCGGGTACAGGTCACCCAGTCAACCAATCATTCCTTCAATCCCAAATTCCAAACTCCCCACACCGTAATAGCAGTTCAACCAACTGCAGCGCACAGCTGCAAGGCAGGCGGGAGAGGGAAGGAAGAAGGAGCCCGTAGGGGTGTTCGAGCCGTACCATGAAGAGGTCGAGCTCCTCGCCGCCGGACGGCCCTCCCGCGGCCGCGGCCCCAGCGGCGGCGGCGAGCGGCGGGGGCCGCGCGGCGATCTGCGCGTCGATGCGGGGGAGCTGGTCGACGGGGGTGGCGACGCGGAGGCAGGCGACGTGCGCCTCCAGGAGGCGCTCGTACAGCGGGTGCGCCGCGATGGCCGCCTTCTCCCTCTCCCCGCCGACGACGCCGGGGGAGGAGAAGCCGCTAGGGTTCGGCGACGACGCGGCTGCCGCGGCCGCCGCAGCCGCTGCCGCTGCCGCGGCAGCGTCCATGGACAGCCCGTGGTCGGGGTAGTGGAACGACATCCCCGCGGCGAGGAGCGGAGCGGACGGAGTCGCCGGCGACCTCGGCGGTTGGGGGTTTTGGTTGGTGGTGGTGGGAGGGACAAGCGGATGAATGGATGGATGGATGATGGCGTGGGGGTTGGTTTTGGTTGGAAGGCTCCACGGACTGTGGGGTTGGTTTTCCTTTCGTCGCCGCGCGGGCGCGCAGGCGCAGGTGGGCCCAGGCTCAGGCGCGTCAGCTGTGCAGCGCAGCTGTGTGTGAGTGTGACCATATCCGCTGCGTGGGGACCGACGACACTTGTCAAAGTGGGTGTGCTAATTGCTAACACTTGCGTCGCAAAAAAAGGGAGATGCTATAATTAACTTGAGTTAGGTACGTTTGACTTTGTGTAACCGGTAATCCCTCCGGTTAAAGATGTTTTTTTAAAAATCATTAAAATTGTGCAAGTATTTTCCAATACAAATATGTATATTTTGCAAACCAAATAATTTAGAAATGATTGGTACCGGTAGTTGTTTAAGGCTCGACCAAATATATAATTCTAAACGAGTGTTTTTTTCTAACCAAAAGGAGTAAGGCCTTGTTTAGTTCTAAAAAAAATTGCAAAAAATTTCAGATTCTTTGTGACGTCGAATCTTGCGGCACATGGATGAAGTAAATATTGACAAAAATAATAATTAATTACAAAGTTTGTCTGTAATTTGTGAGACGAATCTTTTGAATCTAGTTAGTTTATAATTGGACAATATTTGTTAAATACAAACGAAATTGCTACAGTGTCCATTTTATATAAAAAAAGAACTAAACAAGGCCTAATTTGATAAAGTAATCATGGTCTATTAATCTGGCTTCTAACACTTTGATTCACTAGCTTTCAAACTAGTACCGAAGGATTGTTTACTGTCTCTTGCTATACTACCAGCGGAAGATAGAAAAAACAGCCGTCTCACAAAAAAAAAAAAGATAGAAAAACAGCCGCATACTAATATACACCATATTTAAAAAAAACGAGAACTATTTTTGGAAAAATCCTCTTAAACGGGTGCTTCAAATTTAAGGTCCTTTTGATCTATGGGATTCTGAACACAGTGGCGAACATAATAGTCATTTGGAAATGGGTTTTAGCCTTTTAGGGCTTGAGGTCGGTTCTTCAATCATGAAATTGTGGTGATTTTGTCATACCTATTATGCCAATTTGTCAGTGGTAAAGTCACTGTGACTTCAAATGTAGAGATCACTCAGACAACATGATGGTCAGTATCCATGCTTGAGAACGAGGGACACATCAAAGAACATGTAGCACAAAGAATCAATATGAGAATTGTTTCTCGTATTATCACCATTTTATATAGTTGTTTTTCTTTGCAATCAAGATTCTTTAAAATTGGTGCATCAATACTAAAAGAAATTTTAAGTCTACTAAGTGTCGCTATATTTATCTTGAAACTTTAGTACTCCCTCTATTCTAGATCATAAGTCACTTTGGCTTTATACGAAGTTAACCTTTTCTAGTTTTGATTATGTATTGACGTCTAGAATATCAAATATGTGCACCTTAATACATATTGCATGATGAACTAATAAAACTAATTTGACGTTATAGATTTACTTGGCTTAGAACAAAGCCAAACTAATTAGAACATATTCGACACGGAGCCAATAAAACCATAAAAACTAGCCTCACAAACCCTTTGTTTATTTGTGATAGCAACAAAAACAGTACATTACTGCGGTGTGCCAATGTTATAGTACATGGAGAAGCCGGAATCAGTCAAAATCTCACTATTGGTACAATAATTTAGAATGGAGGCAGTAACTTAAAAGTATGTAGTACTTAACATCGTGCCATCAAAAATGATTCCAATAATCCCATTTTTAAAACCCAAAGAAAGTGAAAATTTTACACCCCGTACCGGGGGAAACGAAAAGGTATACCTGGCAAAAGATCACCAACAGCATAATTCACACTTACAGAATTAGCTGGGAAAAGACCACCTACGCTACCACCATTTGGGTGATGACAAACCAAACTTTATGTCACATTGATATTGCTATAAGTAATTAATGTTATCATTTGTGCACGTTTCCAATTCAGGTGAGTGCCGGAGAAAATGGCACTAACTAGGGCAAATTGCAATCAACCCTCAAAAGGCTAGATGTTTACAAAGTTGGAAAACGAAAGAAACCAGTATGACAGCGACCAAAGCCTGCTGTATCAGTAGACTGTAGCTAAAGTTGTACAAGGGCCGTGGGCCTGGAGAGCACTCATTCCAACCATCTTTGCTCTACAAGTTTACAGGAAGACTGCACTGTTACCCCTAGCATTTTGTGTAACTCGTGTACAAACCTAGAATCAGAAGGTTAAGTACTTGAGTGCACTTGGAACGCCTTTTTTTAGTGAAAAAATAAAAATTAATTTAGCACAAAATCATATGCTCATATATTGGCGTTGATGAAATTTATCATTTTCCTTCTTTGTCGCTGTTCAGAGTTAGAACTGTGTAAACCCAGCTTGGACGTTGGAATCCCACCAGGCCAAACATTTGGCCCCTTGAATTCAAAACTTCGGGCTATCCCAACCATGTTTCGCTTTATCGACCAGATTAAACCCACCGTTCACAAGCAGTAGCCATTAGCAAACTATACAGAACTTGGCAGACCAACCAAAGAAAGGCTCGATATAAGTTGCAACTGAAGTAACAAAAGATCCACAAAACCATACAGAAAAAAGTAACAGTTTTCTCATAAATGCCAGATCTTCACAGGTAACATTTCACCTAATTGAACGAAATAACATGAATAAATTCATCTAAATCCACTACAGCGTGGAGATCAGTTTGAGCTGAAATCCTCTTCAGCTCTACCATATGCAAACGCACTAGGCAAAACAATGTCAGGTGAGTTAAAATTAGACTTCCCTTTAGCTACAGACGTGGCTTATCACTTACTGACTATAGTGGTAGTAAAATTCTGTGATCTAGTAACAAATTATCAAATACGTGTCATTCTCTTTAGGATGACGTGGTTGTGCCGCCACCTAGACCGCTACCCTGCTTCCTCTATGTACACTTGTTATTCGGTTAACAAAGTTGCAGCAATCTGGAGTGATCAATGAACTGTTGAAACATCGGCAGAGTCCTCTGGGGGAAGGTTCAGATCTGGTAGCGCGAAGCTGTCTCGTGAGGACTGTGTAACTGACTGCTGATCAAGCTGTTCCTTTCCTTTCTGCTCCTTTGAAGTGATTTCATTCTGAGAGTTCGATTGCCCTAACGTTGTCTGCACAATGAAAACAACATTATATTAGATGTTCCTATTGTTCCCAATTTGATTTATGTAAATACAAACTAAACATTTAAAAGCAAGGGTATCGCAGTGAAGCATTGAATTTTGGATGATAACTCATGAAAAGCATTGAAACTGTTCAGAAGCATTTTAAACTTATTTTTTGGATCGTTTTTATCTTAGATAGTACATGTTAACTGGAAATAGGTGAAGCAAGATATCCCAACCTATTAGGCTATTGGAAACCTGATGAAGCTGCAATGGGCTCCCCCAAAATCAACATGTACTGGATAGGAATTAATGGGCATGAAACACGCCTTAGACAGATCCAGAATGTTGGTTATTATAATAGGTGGACCCAACACTATCTCAAGGAAGAAAGAAAAAGTGGCCCAGTTGGTTGCAACTACTTTCAACTGAACCAGATATTGATAAACATCAAGGGATTAGGTGAGCAGGATATTTCATCTGTACTAACAGAAGTTTATAAACATCACTCCATATTGATAGATTGTTGCATCTATAGACATCATTTAAGAAGATGAAGGCCCAAGTTTAACATTCTTGTAATCAAGGGTTGTGAAGATAATACTCAGGAATGTTTGTTTTGAAAAGATGGCTTAAACCCGGAAATCCTTATAAGCATCTAGGAAGCTGCCAAACCAGAATCCTAGGAAAATGATTGCTTAATATGTCCATTTTAAAACATTGTCTTAGGTGTTTTTTTAATGCTAACTGAAATGGACATTTTTCCTGTGCGCATATGCACAATGTTTCAAACTTTCAAGCAATAAACAAAAACAACTGACTCAACTATTGCAGGAAACCATCAAGTTCAATTGACGCTGAGAGAATTACGGCTGACTTGGAAGAAAATTGAAAATAACAAACCACGGGCCATGTCTAAAGTTACAATCACTCCTCAATTAGGATACACATAATGACATAGGCCTGTTACTCTGACTCCGGATGAGAGTGAGACCGTGCATATGAATCAGCCCAATTATTGGTCTGAGATGTTTAGTCACAAGCTACACATAAGGAATACAGATTATTCAGAAATTGACACCTTGCCATGACGGCATATGTTGTGAGTGTCAATTCGTCTAACCGCAAAACATATATTGAGTTTTTGACCACAAACATATATTGAGTTTCCGAAGGTGCAAATTTTTATGAAGAAAATTGAAAACACAAATCATGGTAAGTATACCGCTATTGCTGCCCACTGATAGTTATCCATATACATGTTTTTTTTTACCTCGAACATGCAAGAGAGTTTTGTACCATTATATTAACATAAGAATAGAATCCATATTCATGATTAATGATGGTTCAAGATTTCCATAATACACAGCGATATCTAAGGCCTTGTTTAGTTTTCACACAAAAACTTTTCGCCCCATCCCATTGAATGTCCGGACACGTATGGAACATTAAATATACATAAAAAATAACTAATTGCACAGTTCGCATGTATTTTGCAAGACGAATCTTTTGAGCCTAGTAAGTCCAAGATTGGGCACTAATTACTGTAATTACAAATATCCTACAGTACACAAAAACTTTTCTTTTCACGAACTAAACAAGGCCTAAGAGTAGTTTTGCACAGACCAATAGAACATTAGATTGTACTCTACACATTTGGTCTCTTGGTATGACTTATAAGATACAGGTTCAGGGTGCACATGTCTCACGAGTGTTTGTAAGCTTGTAGCCTTTGTAAGTAGGATGCAGACCATGTACTACTCTAACTAGTTACAGGCAGAGTTACAAACAATCCCTTTCACATTCAGCTGAGATCCAAATATTTACTTAAAACTTTTTCTACAAAAAGAATGAGAAAGCCACATTTAATATGGCCCATCATCGATCCTATGTTCCTACCCATCAGCCAGTGACAGATGAGTGGGAGAAAACAATGCTGGCCACAACCTTGCATACCGTTTAGCATCTTTCTTGCGTGTGGATAGCTTACAAACTAAAGAACCTAAAGATCATCGCAGGAGTATGTGGACCGATACCTTTGGCGGCTTAAAAAACTCTTCTAGTAGCAATATAAAATATATATAACTTATGCTTTAAGCCAAAACAAGACAGCCTTTTGATAAGCCATTCCACCAACAGATATCATATGGTGGCCCACCATACCAATTCAGGACACAAAGGAACAAGAGACACAGAGATTAATACAGTCGGTGTTACCTCAAGCTTGTCATTTTCTTTTGACAGCGCCTTGCAAGCTCTCTGTAAATCCCGCATCTCCTGCACACATAGCCCAACAAGAACAAAATACAGTCAACAGAACTGCCATCGAAATACTCCCAAAGTACTTGGTGAGAAACAATGTGTAACCTGGCGGAGGCTCTCATTCTCCACAGCGAGAGACCGCACCAGCTGCTGGATCTCCGGCAGCCTCTGCATGATCCAAACGACAAACCAAATTAAGCCAACAGGACAAGAAGGCACAAGGACATGCTCGGTATTCTATAGCACTGAATTTTTTTGGCTTTTAGGTCACAGGACAGGACCATCCTGATGATAATGAGGTAGATCTTTTTGGCCAGTACGCCTTTTTGTAGCTTTGTCCTTAAGATTCCACTTTGTGTTCACCCTCCTCCCCTCCCCTCACCCTTTCAAACGAAAGACAGATATATAGCAGCTGCTTCTGCTTTATTATAAAACTAGTGCAGGCTTAGTTCAACCACCACTAAACAAGCCCTTTTTCCCTGTGAATGGGTGGCACTCCGACGCTCCGACCTGGTCAGACACTCAGACTTCCTTTCCCTTAAGACCAGTAAAGCGCGTCGGGGGCAGGACTCTAATGAAAAAACACAGCTTCAAAACAGTTTTCGAGTCACCCTCGCACCAGCCCATCAGCCACGCTGAATCATATACAAGTTGACGTGTTCCAGTGCATCACTTGTGACTCATCAGAGAAAGCAAGGGGGAGTTTACCAGTTTCTTCCGTGGTCGCTGGCCCGTGGGGCGTGGAAGCGGGGTCGGAAAGGTAATAAGCTGCGGCCGTTCGATGGCGCCCACCTGCAGTGAGAGGAAGGAAGCAGCCATGAGTCCAAGACCAATCAATGAGCACACTTCTTCGTTCAGAGAGAAGGAGAGAAAAAAAAGAGCACACAAATCCGACGAAAGACACACACGCCCGATGCTGGCAAGAACAAGGCAGGCCACAGAAGGAGCCCACACCCACCTCCCACAACAGCTGTCCAACGAGATCACGGATTCAGAATCACGCAGCAGCTATCGCAGAAAACAACACAGAACACAAGCGCGCAAGCACAGACAGAGCAGCGACACTGATGATACTATACACTACCAGAAAAAGAAAACGAGCCACGACATAGGCATGCTTAGGGAATGGCTCCCGATCCGCCCCTCCCTCCTAACCCCCAGCTAGAATGAATGAATATCCACATCCACCCACCAATAGGGGGAACCACATGATGACACACGCACGACAGAGCCATCCATTATTGTACTTCTCCCTCAGCCTCAATCCTCCACTCCAGCGAGGGAAGCCTCAATCCTCCACTCCAGCGAGCTGGGCTTTTTAGTTATTTGCCACCAACATGCCATCCTTACGGTGCGTTCTTGCAGATTTGTCATTCCTGACCCACATGTCAGTGACTCATATGGTCCCACATGTCATTGACACAGGATTGGCACACTTAAGAGTGGCAAATAACTAAAAAAATCCGGAAACACATACATGGTGCCTTCTTGCAGATTTGCCATTCCCGAACGATTTCTTTCATCCATGGATGCCCCATTTTTAGTTAGGCAAAAGAAACACATCCGCCAAACTAACCAACCATCCGCCGCAGCTGAACCCCCACCACGTCCAGCGGTCCGGTCCAGGGGCCCTTCGTTCAAAGGAGAAGAGGGGCCCACTCTCCAGCCAGGAAGGACCATACGACAGGTGGGACCAGGTGTCCACGCCACGCAAGAGAACCACCTAGCGCACTCCGCGGCGGCGCCGTACGTCCACGCCTCGCCTCGCCGCGGCCAATCGGCCATAGCCACCGACGCCGACAGACGGCGGCGCCGGGGCAGCTCAGCTCCGGCTCGTCGCGCTCGCGGCCGGTGGGCGGGCGTCCCCCACGTCACGTGTCGCGCGCGCCGTCTCCACCCACCCCGTCGCGCCGCGTTTTAACTCCCGCATTTGACTCCGTCTCCCTCCACTCTCCGCTCAACCCGAGTAGGGAGGGGGGGCCCACAGGCTCCACGCCACGCTCCCACCACACGAGCAATTGCGCCGGGGGATAAAAAGGACGAACGGCTGAAAATGACCGGACTGCCCCCGGGGAAAAGCAGCGCTCCGTGGGGGACCTCTTCTGGCAAGGCCAGGGGCAGCTCTGGCAAACCTGGCGGCACGGAAGCCATGGAAGGCCCAGCTCTGGCCGCACCCACCGGCTTCCATGACTTGCCCTAATTACCCCTCATCCGAGTAAGAGTCAACCACCGGCGCATAAATGAATAAATTAATGAATGAATTAAAGAAAACACACGCACAGACACCATGAAAAAAAAAGGTGAAGGACTCTTTTTTTTTGTTTCGTTGTAAGTATCGAATATCCAACGCAGAATTTGGAAATTTCAAAGGTAAAGAGAGGCAGGAACGAGAATGCGGATCTGCGAAGCGAAACGTGAGCCGGAACTTGACGTCCCCATCAAGCAAACCAAGAATTCAAAATCATGGAGAGACGAGGTGAGCGTTTGGTCGTTAGGAAGTGTGGATTTGAGGTGGTGTTGGAGTGACTTGGAGAAAGGATTTTTGCTGACCACTAGGGGCAGTTTCGTCACGCTAACCAAAAAAGGGAAAAGGGCAAAAGAAAACTCGGAAAGACAACAGGTGATAGGAGAGAGAGAGAGAGAGAGAGAGAGAGAGAGGGTACTGGTGGTGGCCTGGTGGGGGAGGGAGAAGAACCCAAAGCAGCACGGCGGCGGCGACAGTTCAGAGATGAGAGAAGAACAGAGGGGTGGTAGGAGCGTCAGCGTGTGGAGCCACGAACCTTGGTCGCCGGTACCGGTCTGTGGTGGGCCAGGGAGCAGAAGCCGCCGCCGCCGCCGTCCTCGCCGCCGCTGGTGGACGCGGCGGACCCGGACCCGGAACCGGAGCCACCGCTGTAGTCGAGCGGCGACGCCGGGCTGCCCCTGCCCCACCTGGCCTTGCCCCCCGAGGAGCCCGCGGACGGCGAGCGGCGGCGCGAGGAGCGCTTCCCCCGCGCCACCGCCGGCCAGATCAGCTCCGTCCCCTCCCGCGCCGCCTCCAGCTCCGGCTCCGGCTTGCGCCACGGCGGCGTCCACCCGGCGAGGTCGGCCCCTCGCATCGAGCAGATGATGCCGGCGGCTGCGGCCACGAGCTCGTCTGCTTCCCCGTCGGCTGCCATGCTGGCTGCCTTCCTCCGCAGCTCTCAGCGCTCAGCTCGCGGACCGACGAGACCTGGACGTCGGCTGGCAAGGTGTGTGAGAGGCGGAAGTGGAGATGTGTGGGTGGGGGAGGAGAGGAGAGGAGAGAAGGGAAGGAGAGGGGGAGGGGAGTGGAAGGAAAGGAACGGGATGTGGGGGGCGTGGAGGTGGGAGGCGAACCAAAAGCCGCGGCGTCGTGGCCGGGGAGGGCCTTTTAAATGGCGGAATAAAACCGCGGATTAAAAAAAAAAAGAGGCTGACCCACGCCCACACGACACACACCCCTCTCCCCCTCCACCTACGAGAGCTACGGCTCCGCTCTCCCCCTGCATGTGAGTGGGACCCACACTCTCCATGGCCCACAAGTCATAGGCAGCGTTGTCCACAAGTGGCCCCCGCGTCCCCCGCTGGCCAGCCGCGATCCGACCAGGCGGAACTGCGCCGTCCCGCAGCGTGCGTGGCCGCGCGGAAATGACCCTGCCGCCCGCGCCCGGGCGGCGGGACCCGGGTGTCAGCGAGTGGAGCGCCGGGGCGCGGGCCCGGGACGGCTCGAGGCTTCGGACGCAAGCCAGTGCGACCGCGGGCGGGATGGAATTGGAGGGACAGCGTGGTGGTCACTGGTCAGCGGCCTCGGGTCCCGTGTGGAAGAGGAGAGAAGAGGAGGGAGGACGAGGCGACGACGGACGCGCCTGCTGCCCCTGCTCTGACCGGCGGGGCCAACCCCGCGCTGCTCGCCCTTGACTCTTGTGCTGCAGCTGCACTGCTAGCTGCCGCGAAGAAAAAACCTCAGCCAGCGCCTGTAGCTGCGCCTCGGGCTCGGGCCACGGCCATGGCGGAGAGGTGCGTGTGGCAGTGGACGCGTGGTTCCGCTGCGTGCGTGCGTTCCCAGGCCGCCAGGCGCGCACGCAAACGCAGGGCCGCTGGCCGCAACCGCTACAGCAACAGCGTCCTGCAGTTTGGCAGCTTCGGCGCCTCGAACTCCAGACCCGGCCGGATCGATGAAAGTTTCTGTTCATGTCAGACTCCAATTATTACCGCAGTACGTAGGAGTATGCATAAACACTATTCTGATGGTAGCGTTTTCGGACTTTCATCAGTAACAACATGTGATTACATGATCAAGTATTCAGAGTATATTCCTAAGTTAGTACTCCTATACTACGGAGTATATGCTAGGGCCTTGTTTAGTTCCCAAAAAATTTTGCAAAATTTTTCAGATTTCCCGTCACATCGAATCTTTAGACGCATGCATGGAGTATTAAATATAGACAAAAATAAAAACTAATTGCATAGTTTGGTCGGAATTGATGAGAT
>Ga0182004_10003289_pt1 | contig 12842 bp, 9 predicted proteins | sample Sormic07211540_1_FD_120479 | JGI IMG/M metagenome (GOLD analysis project Ga0182004, IMG submission 120479) | Endophyte microbial communities from Sorghum bicolor roots, Mead, Nebraska, USA - 072115-40_1 MetaG | ecosystem: Host-associated > Plants > Roots > Unclassified | place: USA: Nebraska... | reverse complement strand
TGACTTGCTAGAATATCTAATTGAGGTGCTTATCATATTTATATGTGGCTAAGTTATGCTGATCAGATTAATTATCTTTGTCACCATTCATTACTTTATATATCTTTTATGTGACACTTATCCTGTATGAAAGAGTTAGATAAATGTTCTTAATTATACATGCAATGATAGATACTCAATTCTATATTTCATTCTATAATCAACATTGATGGTTACTAATCCCTTTCCAGTGGTAAAAATATAAATAACGATACCTAGAATACTTCCCGGTTAAAATGCTACATCGGTATTAATCTGTGCGCTTGCAGATCCTATTTGATTATTTATTTAGATGAGCAATTGCATATTTCAATACCGCGTCTCTTATGTCATGCTGGGGATGACAACTTGACTTAAGTGGCATGAGGGATAGGTTCGACATTTTTGGCACCGTTATTAGAATTAGAAAACTATCTACTTTTGGTAGTGACGTTAAGAATGCCCAACAACAAGTCGGCTCACTAATGACCGAGTCCCGTCGGCCATGATCCCCGCCACGCCAACACCGAGGCCGAGCCCTTGCGCCAACGACGAGCCCTCCCCTGATCCGGATTGCCCACATATGCATCAGCAGATCTTCATCGGGACCTTCACCAGCGACGAAGCCCCGCGGCAGCGAAGCCGGCAGCGTGTCCTTTCCGTAGATCCAGCTCGTGTCTTCGTCGCTGGTGTAGCTGTGCTGCCAAACCAGTATGATACACATTCATACATGTATTATCGTGGTATTAATTTTTTCCATTGCAACGTACGGACATTTACCTAGTGATTATATAAGTTCAAATAACTTGAGTAGAGTATTAGTATGAAGACCGATTATAAGAGGTATTGGGTTCCGCCTAGCCATGTAATGATAGACGCAATCCATATAGTCAAGTCAATTGGTGTACATATTTTTCAAACAAACACGGTACCAATAGTTACAAAGCCAATTGGTGTACATGTTCATCTGACTAGAATCCATTTAGAATACTTACCATGTTTTTAAATTTTTTATGCAATCTAAAGTAAATTAATCTATATGTTTATATCTGTATATGTGTAAAGCATAGAGCATTTTATGAGTATGTTTTCCGAGTCTATAAGTTAGAGCAACTCATCTAGCTAGCCCGAAACAAATATGAACACATAATATGGTCATTAGATAAACATGTAATCTTCTCGTGCTCATGCAAATTATCATACATCGAGGCATTGTAGCGAGTCCAGATCCAAGATGAATTGGAACACATGATATGATTATTAATAAATTAAGTTACAAGTTAGTGAAGTGACTACATAACATATACATCTCGTTGCGATGCACAGGAACCTTTGCTAGTTTAAAGTAAAATAGAGTACTATGGATTAGCATAAAGCTATTTCCGTTCAAAAGAAATATAAGAGTATTTCTTAGTCTTTCTTTAACTTACTTTTTAAATTTCACTTATGGCATAAGTGAAGGATGAAGAAATATAGAGAGGATTCTCTTGTTGCCACTAAAATCTATAAGAGTCCTCTCATTGTTGTAAAAAATTATGGATTTCCCTCATTTCCATCCATTTAGAATTTTTGATCCCCTTATTGTCATTACCGTTGCATGATTAAGTTTTATTCCCTTGTTTGTCATCCATATAGATAAATTTGTTTATTAAGTAGGTGACTATGTCTAAAATATATTCTAATCATTAATTTATAATTAGTCTAATTAGTCATTAGCAAAACTAGCCAACTTATTAATTAGTTTACAAATCATGATAGTTTTAATAATCATAACTAAGTTTAATAATTAAGTTGAACTAAACTTGAATTTAATTATTTCGGTAAAATAAATCGCCTAAGCAACTATCAAGCTTAGAATATAAATAAAATGATCAATTTTTGTTATCAATAGTGTTTACAGAGTTAGTCCAGTTACGAACACCTTGTAATGGTGTCCCATCTTGTCGATGGCATTGAAGGGAACAAATTATCTATATGGATGATAACCAAAGGAATAAAGCTTGAACGATAATGGCAATGAGAGGATCAAAAATTCTAAATGGATGGCAATGAGGGAAATCCATAGTTTTTTATGGCAATGACGGAATTGGTATAGATTTTAGTGGCAATGAGAGAATTTTCGCAGGAAAATAAGGGTGTGTTCAGATAAATCTACACTCAACGCCCCCTAACTCTCCTACAACTGAGTTTTCTTTTTTCCATCGACAATAGTTATGAAATTTATTGAGAGGGTGTTTAGTTCCCCATAAAATCCAAAATACAAAATGCCAACTACTTTGGAGTGATGAAATGCAAAATGCCAAAATTTTCAGAGTCATGTTTAGTTTCATAAAAAATGCAGAATTTATTATCCTCATGAGAACCTCTTGGGGCTTTTTTTTGGGTTTTCTTTTGTCTCTTGAGGCTAAAAACCAAAATGAAGAATAACCACCTTTTCGCCAAAAAGTTTGCATAATGTTTACTTCCATTTTGTAAGGCCTTGTTTAGTTCGTAAAAATTTTGGTTTTTGGTTACTGTAGCATTTTTGTTTTTATTTGACAAATATTGTCCAATCACGGAGTAACTAGGCTCAAAAGATTCATCTCACAAATTACAGGTAAACTGTGCAATTAGTTTTTATTTTTGTCTATATTCAATGCTCTATATATGCGACTAAAGATTCGATGTGACGGAGAATCTTGAAAATTTTTATGAACTAAATAAGGCATAAAATAATGGACCAAAACCTAAATTTTTTGAAAAAAAGGGAACTAAACAACGAAATTTATTAGCGTGATGGGTTTATGCTCTAGAAACTTGCCGGCAAACCATGATGTGCAACACTATCTTAGTTGCTCTAGCTCTATATACCTATCCTGGTAACTGCTTTTGAGATTACTTCCTCCGTACTCACAAACTAGCTTTATATACCTATCCTGGTAACTACTTTTGAGATTACTCCCTCCATACTCACGAGTCACAAACTGCTTTTAAGGTTACTCCCTCCCTACTCATAAAGAAAATCATCTTGAACATTGACACGGTAAGCCTAACTTTAACTTCTTATTTTTATAAAAATATTTATCAAAAAAATAGTATATATGTATACTTTTATAAAAATAATTTTTAAGACAAATCTATTTATATGGTTTTTATATTTTCAAACTCACCAACTTAAAAGTTATTCATGATTTATATTCTCAATATTTAACTCAAAGTTTGTCCAAAACAACTCTCTTGTGAGTAAAAAGGGAGTACTATAGTTCGTTTCACTGGATTCCTGCTTTCCTGAAATGATGGTAGCAAGCACGTCAGAAATTCTTCTGTGAAGCGACCAAAAAAAAAGGATGATATAAGTAATGCAACATTGCATTAATTAATGCAGGTGAGAATTATCGAATAATGGAATCGATACACCGAATTTTATCAGTACACTTGTTTTCCTCGCATAATAACTTAGCATTTTCAGAGTTCCGGAAAGATGGAACTTGGCTTCCACTAAACAAAATGCAATGACATCATACGCTATACACGATGGTTCTCAGATGACTTGCCTCCGAAGGAGGCTACAAGCTGTCTACTCTTGCACAGCAGTCAGGAGCGAAGCAAAACATGCTGATGCAAAACATTTGACGCCATTAGCGTCTGCACCCGCTACTAGCCAGATCACATCCTCCTCGTCTGCTTATTGGCTGCTTGCTTTCCACCTTCCTCTCGGTTCTTTCTTAAGCTCCTACTCTGGCCATTGTGAGGTGATTCATCTTGACCAGTTTACCTACACATACAGAGAGTAATAGAGAGCAGCAACAAAAATTGCTGATTTTTCCAATATCTACTCATCAGAATATGCTCTTCCCAACTAGGGATGCAGTTGAGCAAGCCTCATGACACTGTCCGGCCATAGCATATCGAAGCAATGTAAAGGTTCTTGGCCCATTTCTCCTGCAAAAGACCCAGATTATTTTGTCGACGTTAGATGGGTGATTTGAGTTCCTGCTTCTGGATGGGGAAGGCTACATGCCAAGTTGAGACAAAATCACGGCAACTTTAACACGAAAACCCTAATTTTCAGTTCAAATAAGCGCACTAATTTTGACAGCGTAGTCAAGGATAAAAATATATGATCATACCTTCACGTGGTTGCTTGGAAAAGCAGATGTTCTAAGAGTTTCCTGTGTCTCATCCATTAACTTTCTTTTGGGTATACTCAATATGAAAGCAGCTTGATCACCAGTGGCTGCTGTTGAAGTTATTCTATATCCGTTCTCCCATCGTCGGTGAATACCTTCACTAGGATAAAGAAAATCCAATTCCACTACCTGCATTGCATAACAGAAAAGAAAGCACAATCAATTTGATTTCAGATAGCAGATAGTTCCAAATATTGCACGTTCTATTATGTATCCTGTAGTGAGTCACTTTCTGTTTAAAAGACAGATAGTTTCAAATACCACAGTTCTATATGCAGCTGCTACTAGAAGTACCATTGCAAAATATGCATTTAACTGTGCATTGACCAAAAACAACTTCACAATACCTGTTCAGAGTATCCAGAGTTCCTTGACATAACTACACCCCAGCGGCTGCCTGCAGTTGTCATTGATGTAACATGAAAACCTTCTTTCCATTTCTTGTTGATCCACTTGTAGGGGAATGATTCACTAACTTTGTAAGACTGCTGAGTGTAAGGAGTTCCTGCAAAGAGTAAATAGGTTCAATTTTAAACCGAAATGCACAGATAAATCAACGCAGAGAAGGCAAACTGGCAAAGTGAAAGGCTACAGAAACAGGATATATATCTATAGAATCACAGAAAACTGTTACTATCAGCCCAAAACTTGTGTTAGTTGTGCTTGCATCTAACAGTATAGAAGTGGAGCATCCAAGTCCTGGAAAAGGACAGTTTGAGGGCCTGATTTTAGAAGAACTGTGACATATCAAACATTCATCTGATTTGTTTTTTTTTTTGTGTGTAGATCCGTTCAAGCCCCAGATAGGGTTAGGTTTGGGTCAGGCCAGAAACCCATTGTTTTTTTGCTGGCCCAGGCCTACCGGCAGATGTGTCAGGCCAGATATTTTTTGGCCTGCGCCCACCTGACAGATGCATCAGGTTGGGTTTTTTCCCAGGTTGAGATGGTCTCACTATATTGGGTAGGGGGATCAAAAAATCAGCCCACACCCGAGCCAGTGTCTGGACTGAAATCGTGGCCCATGCCCACCCAATACAGGTTAGGGCAACCAGTCAATGATCAGGTCCTACTTGTGTGTATTCTCAATGTATCTTGTAACATATCTTGAAACTAGAAAGCAAACAAGAACGTGAAAACCACCAGGATCCAGTTGTAACCAATTGCTTTGCATGCCATAGCAAACATTTGTCAGCATAGAGCATTTAACTGTGTATATGTTTGGTCAGTAACACTGACAGCAGTAGGCACCACCAAATGATTTTTCATATGAATGTAATAAATAAATATAAGAGGCCTCCAATACAGCCATCAATTAGGACAGACCTTTTGACATAACCACCAAGGAACTCCCATTCGTTGCACCAGCTATGGCACTGATGTAGTAGTTATTTTCCCACTGCTCCATAATCCAATCCTAAAGTGCAAGAAAAGGCACCATGTAGCTTAAAATGTAGCTTTGATTAGAAAAGCACTATGCTTGAGAATTGAGACCATACCTTATGAAGGAATATGGGTGAAAGTTCATATACTTGGGATGAGAAACCAGTCCCTGCATCCATAATGAGGGCCCAAAGATTTGCTGAAGATGCTACTGAACTAATGAACAATCCATCTTCATTACCCTTCTCTATGTGTTGATGAAGTCTGGCATCTGCTACATTGTAATGGTATCTGAAAGAAAAGAAAGCATTTTAGAGCATAAAGCCATATAACTACTTTAGATGATACATTCTAGTAACTTACAACCTGCAGTTGTGATACATTCTCAACTGTCATTTTTCCAGGACATTTAAAATGGCAAAGCACTATAAAAGATTTTATAAGGTTTCTGCTAATGAATCTTCAGTTGCGAATGCAGCACAACTGTGTGCATATAGCATCTATTGCTCCTTGTCAAAGACCAGGGGAACACCTCAAAATGTTTAGTGATAATTAAGACTAGAAGCTTCCCAAGGAGGTAACTCCTTCCACATTCAAACAGATTATGGAGAAGCAAAAACAGATGTACTTGCGTGGACAAAAGTCCATCCAAATAATATATAAACATCTTCTCCTAAACCATTGAAATGTCCACACAAAATCATCTCATACAGGGGTTAAGGAGTCAGGACCGCCACACAAGCAGGGTCTAACTTGAAAATTAAGCACATCATGACAAGATCCACAATGAATACACCAAAAAGAAACAATTATTTACTTAGTTACCTCTGCTTCATGGGCCTTCTAGCGTTATAAACTGAAATCCACTGATTTGCTGGGCTTCCAAGTCGAACTTTCTTCTTCGGTTGCTCATCTTCTTCTAGATTTACAAGTAATCTTCCACGCTTTTGTCCAGCCTACATATGAAAGTAATCGAATGCAAAATTAAGCCAGATATCCAGTAAATACAAAATTGCATAAAAACAACTGTATAGAAAAAATAAGAAATGTCATTCCTTGTGGTAAAAAAACAAACCTTCAATGCACCATCAATTCTAATAGGTCTCAAATGCTGGGGCTCAATCAATTCATCGAAAAGGGAAATGAGCTTTGAGTAATTTGGTTCTTCATCAAATTTCATGTTTGTCACAGTCTCCAGGAAGAGTTTGAATGGAGGTGGGCAAAAACAGCATAGTAGATCTGGTGAGGTAGCCATTTTCTTCTTGCAAACAAGAAAACTCTTGTTCTCGCCCTGCAAAATAAAACAGTTCAAACACAACTTCAATCTATATGTGAATTCGACAAAAAAGATAAGAGAAAATGGTTTCAAGTGTGTAAATATGACAATGAATAAGGAAGTATGCATAGTCATAACCAAAAGAATGATTCAACAATCCCATCCAAAGAAAGATAGCAAACCTGATAACCTTGCCACGGCAACCTTCCTCTAAGAAGAAATATCAATGTATATGCTAATGATTCCAGATCATCCCTTCTGCTACCAGTACGTCCTAAATGTGCATGGACACTAGCGTATCTTATTGTACCTCTGTTGAGGAAGGGGCAAAGTAAGGTCAGTACATTGAAGGGAAATGAAAAACACAATATTTGGTTAAAAAAAACAGACCTGAAAATATCTGGTTTCTGATCATATTCAACATGTTGTCCAGATGACCCTGCTTCCTTCCATCTAGATGCTGACAGTGTAAATTGTAGGAATTAAAAACTTGTTAACTCAAATTTTAGATCAGCAATGGTATATAACAAGCTTAAAGCACATGTGAAACATAGCTCACAGAATATTAACAAAGAGCAGTGTGACAAATTGGTTAGACCATCTTAACATGTGCAAGCAAAATATCAATCACAGAAGAAGCGTCATGACGTACCTAACCCAAGATCAATCAGAAAAAGTTTTTTCTCGTCAGGGGATCCAGGCTGACCAAGTAGAAAATTCTCAGGTTTAACATCTCCATGAACAAACCTGACGGAAAATTACCAATAAATAAATAATTGGGAGATACAGTATGTCAAATAAAATTCAGTAAATATACACTAGTTACCCTTTTGCATGAAGTTTCTCAAGTATAGAAATTGCCTCTACAGCAATGCAAGCAACCATATTAGCTGTCATCCTGAATCAAATATTGGTGACCAGTCAGCTGCTTAGAAGAACATGAGTGAAACAAAGCAGACAGAACATATCATCTTACGTCTGCCCAAATGAATTCCAGACATCCCAAAGGCTGGGCCCTAGAATATCCATCACCTGGAATAATTGTAATGCTTAGTTCTTTAACTTAAGTAATATAAACTCAGTTTCAACTATGCATATATATGTAAGAACTAACCAGAACATAGTAATCTCCTTGCCGACCTTTGTAATGAACCCATGGTACACCATAACACCCGTTCAGAGCACTTGAAGCAGATGCACAACAAATACATTAAATTAAGATTTGTCCTTAAAAGTAGTAAATATTAATAAGTAATAACATCACATACTGCTATCATATTTAACAGAATGCTGCCAAACAAACAAAACAACAAAGAAATGGCAGAGTTCAGTAGTAATGAATGGAGCCACCAATGTACCTTAGCCATTCAGTGTAAGTCAAGAGTTACTGAACCAAACACAAAACCATACGATGATTCGTATCGCCATGTTTCAAAGTACATTTTTTATAACTATGATTCCTAAAGTTCTTCTGTAAGAGTGTAATATACACTTTCAGCTTAATATGATGTAATTACCTATAAACTTGCCACTCATATGGAGGGCCATAATTGCAGCCCTTGCTGTTTCGGTGCTCAAATTTTAAAGCAACCTGTGGTCAGTAAGCCATGTATTAGTATAACTTTCATAGAAGAGGATATCTTTTTTGAGTAATTTCCAGGGTAAACTATATAGAAACCTCGTAAGCATCAGGTCCAGTGCGCTCGGTTCCACCAGAAATCCTTCTGCCAACGTATACTTGGCCAAAACCACCTTTCCCCAACTTGCGCTCAACCTTGTACTGCGGAGAATGGCCTACTTGAACCTGCAAAAGATATATATCATTTAAAGGAGACCAAATTTTCAAATTCAGTTATACACTTGCAGTTCTACTTTTGGCACCATTGGCCAGAGCTGGCTGTTCTTACCAGTTACCAAAATATATTACTAATAAAAAATAATTCATGAACCTGGAGCTGGAGTACATGCCACCTTTTACTTTTTAGCAATCCAAGAATTTGTTGTAAGATTCTCATTTTTGAATTTCTATCTTCCAAGTAGAGTGAAAAAAATCATGCTAGTATTTGAGGCATAGGTGGGTTATTTGCAGCACTAGCCATTTTTTAACTAGATGAAGTAAATTAATCTGACAACTACATGTAGTCCGGTACTATCCAGTTTTAGAGTGCTCAAGAGCTGATTACAGATGTGAGCTCTCTATCTTTTATAGCTCCTTGTAATATCTCATAATACAAGATTCAATACTTTGGAAAAATACTGTAATCTGGCCTATTTAGAGATGCATGCAAACAGGTTTTATCATGTTCACAGCTCGATTCACCTAGTCAACAAAAAAAAGCCTGGACTTAAAACACTTTGATCTAAAATAAGGGAATGTTTGGTTTCTTTGTGCACCCTGCCTGGCCTTACCTAGTAAGGGGACAAGACGGTATTGTCAGTTCCCTTGCTTGGTTTGAATTTGAGCAAGCCGGGCAAGGATTTCGTAGCTTTTGATGGAGACCAAAAATGTCTCTCTTCAAGTAGCAAGGTTTGCCTTGACCAACCTTGCAAACCAAGGCCAGTGGGCAAGGTTGGCAATAAAACTAGACATGACACTTTCAGTTGATTAAATTAAGTCTAGAGGTAGACATAAGTGATGTAATAATTTATGCATCTGAAACCATGCAAGATATGATGCTAAGTTTAGAGGAACAAAGCAACTGCATCTACAGACACTCACCTATATCATTGGAAGTGGCCTGAGACAAACAAAACATGAATGCAGGATGGTGTACCTACCCTGGCACAGGTGACTGTCACTCTGACAGTATGTAGTTACACTAAGAAACACATTAAGGCTTCGTTCGTTCACCGTTCCCGACCTATCCAGGCCAGGAATGCTTCCGGTCCTATAGAAAATAATGAATAAACGACAAGCCCAGGAATGATTCTGGCCGGGAATCCTAGTAACCGAACGGAGCCTAAGTGATCTAATGTTAAAGGAATAGCACTGTCTTCCTCAGGAAAATGGTACCAAGCCATATTGAATCCATAACTTTCTGTTTCCTTACCAGCTCCAAACTTCTTTAGGTCACTACACATCTGATCCACAGGCTATCCCATAAATTTATGAAATCGCTACACCTCCAGCTAAAGAATTGTGCATTTCATTCATTCATTCTCATTAGAAATCAAGAAGATATTTATTATACAACCATTACAGCAACGATAGAGTAAGGAAGAAGGTGCTGAATTTTGCCACTTGATTCTTGATGATATTAGTTAATATATGTAGGTTTCAAAGATGCATAATGAGTAGCTGCATGGAAAATAGGCACATATATGAACTACATTTAGTTTTTTTTTAAAAAAAAACTGTATGATACCATACCCCATGTGTCATGTCACACCTTGCCACAATCTATATTTTGTCATTATTATCCCATTTTCTAAGATAGCTTCACTGCCAAAACTAAACTCAATGGCAAGAAATGACACTGCTAAGGAAATCATGCAAGTGAGGATACACAGCCAAATAGGGCAAGCAAAACTGCATAAGAAGAGCATACCTTCTCTGGGACTGGAGATGTAGTCCCTTCATCTTCACCTGCAGCAATCTTCTCAGCACTCCCACCATCCATTTTCACAACCTTATCAGCTCCAATGGGCTGTGCTCCACCTGCAGCGCGGCCACCAACACCAGCTCCTGGAAGAACCTCACAAGGCTGGTCAGGATCCAAGTCAATCACTGGAACACCTCTTCCTCTTCCTCCCCTTCCCCGTGCTGCTCCTCTCCCTCCACCCCTTCCTCTACCACGCCTTCCTGCCACCGTAGGTGCCGCCACAACCAAATTGTCTGTAGGGTCCTGAGCCACAAGATCCTCAACCTTCTTTGCCCTCAACCGAGATTGCCGGACTCCACTACGCAACTCTGGCATCCTTTCTCCCCATGCACTTCCTATCGCATACGAATCTGTCAATCGAAACCACAACAGCGTCATTAGGTAGTTAATACACTGGTACCACATTATACTACCAGCTCATCAAACATAAAATATCACTGGAAACATGAGAAAACACATCTGGATAAATAAGTACTGATCGAGCAAGCACAAACAAGCCTTCATTTATTCGTGATAGGCGTCTAGGACTAATGCAACGCTACTGACCCTTGTCCCAATTGCGGTAAAACAATCTACGTAAGCCATGACATGAGATTTCCCAACAGACAGCTCCCTACTATCCCTCTCCTCCCCCAAATCCTATCCTGATGTCCTCCACACGAATTCCTCTCTCGAAAAACCGATCAAAACACGCGCGATTAACGCACGCCAATACCTCACCCGCCTCATCGAAACCCGCCGGGCCGCTCCCAGAAAATCTCTACGGGTACCAACAGCAACCGAGGGAACAGAGGCCGCCCCCAAAATTTCCGCCAAAAAACGGGGAGATCGGCGGGCGCCGGAGCGATCCCCGCACGATCAGACACCACGGCCGCTAAGATCGGTCCGCGCCGCGCCGATCGTCCGCGCCCGCCTCGGCCTCCGCGCCACCGCCGCCGCCGCCGACACGCTAACCAATCCGGGACGCGGTGCCCGGCGATCGACCCGGGAGGAGGGGCGGATGAAGGGGTAGGGTCCGGCGCTTACCTCGGGGAAGGAGACCGTGCGGCGGCGGCGGCGAGGTGGGGATGCGCGGAGGGATGGGTCGAGGGTGGGGGGAGGTTGGTGTTTGGTCTCTCGCGCAGACACACACACCGCTGCGCTGTGGCTGGCTGTCTGTCTGGAAGGGAGAGGAGGGGAGGCTGGCTTTTTGAAGGCTTCGCGTAATCGCGTTGTTAATTTCCCGTTCCTCCGTTTGGAAGGCAGCGAATGCGCATGCATGCGAGCTCGGCTGGATCCAAGGGCCAGCATTCGCCGGGCCCGCCTCGAGGCGCCATGGATAACGTGCATCGCTCGGTGGGGCCTACTGCCCAGGTCTGTCAGCAGTACCACTAGTAAGATTTTTTTTAGCTGGAAGGGTCGTATCATCACCTGTCGCCGTGAAGTGTGTGCGTTGCTACTTCTGCCCATCTCTTCTTTTTTAAAAGAATGATAAGGTTTTGCCTTGCACTCAAATGTGTATCGGGGCGATGTATGCTCCTGTTTGTTTGGCTAATTATGACAGAAAGTAATATTAACTGATTTGTTATAAAATAAAAACATAGCTAAATGACTAGTAGATTTAGTTGATAAACTCAAGTGAAGAGGCTGCTGATTTTTAACTAGAAATGGTACCACTATTTTGGAGTATGGAAAGACTTGTGTTAGTCAATAGGCTAAAATGGTCAATCGGAACGTAAGATATCTATCGCGAGCTTGTAGGCACATCCCATATGCTGATCGTTTTCCGACTGATTGCTTCCATCACGCAGCATGTGGAATTTCTGTGCAGCACAGTCGTAGTATACCAGTGATACTGGTGGTATTTATGCGTGTCCTTGCAACCGAGGAGGGGGAGGGGGTGAGTGAGGCCTTGATTAGTCTTCGAAAATTTTCAAAATTTCTCATCACATTGAATCTTTATACACATATATAAAGTATTAAATATAGATGAAAATAAAAAACTAAGTGCACAGTTTGTCTGTAATTTACGAGACAAATCTTTGAGCCTAGTTACTCCATAATTAGATATTAATTATCAAAAACAAACGAAAATGCTACAGTAGTCAAAGCCAAAAATTTTCACGAACTCAACAAGGCCTGAGGGTAGGGTAGGGTAGGAGCGCAAGTATAAAACTACCAGTCAATATGGACTTTACAAAAACAGAACAAAAAATAGCCAAATTGAAGGTGAAAAACAATTTAAGTTTTGAATCTAGAGCATGAGAATGAAAACAAATCTTTTATTTATTTTTATTAGAGCATCTCCAAGGGCTTTGCAAATCAACTTTGCATTGCCCAATTTGCAAAAAAGAGTAGAAAACACCTCTCCAATGGCTTTGCAAATGAGGTTTGCAATTTGGTAAGGTTTGCAAATAG
>Ga0182004_10003288_pt1 | contig 12842 bp, 3 predicted proteins | sample Sormic07211540_1_FD_120479 | JGI IMG/M metagenome (GOLD analysis project Ga0182004, IMG submission 120479) | Endophyte microbial communities from Sorghum bicolor roots, Mead, Nebraska, USA - 072115-40_1 MetaG | ecosystem: Host-associated > Plants > Roots > Unclassified | place: USA: Nebraska... | reverse complement strand
TTTAACTAGTAATTTACCGTTGATAATTACCGATTCAAAGGTCTTTATTAATGATATATCTGACATTCATCTTAGGAAGTCTACGGGCTACAATCTCCAAGAGAAACTCTAATAATTCATGTATTTGATCACTATGCTATATTGAGTCAACTTGGAACATGATCGTTTGTATTATGGTTTTGTCAAGAATTGTCATACTGTTGCGTGGTTTGCTACTGTTTGAGATTTTAGATGGTGTGAACTGATATAAATCTTTTCATGTTCAACGGTTTGGCGTATTTATCGTTTTTAAGATATCGTTCTCATGGATTCCTATCGTTCTCGACATGTTTTCCGATCGACTACTATCATTTTTAAAATTACCGGAATATCGACGTCATATTCGTTTCTGATAATATCGTACCAATTTCGTTTTCGAGAAAAAAAAATAAAAACAAAAGTGATTTGGCCTTCTATCAATCGTTTTCATCCCTAGATGCAGGCATACTACCTCCACAAACGCTACCGACATACTACCTCCACAATATGATGCAGGCATGAATCAAGTTTATCCAATATGGAATTCAAAAACCAGGTTCTACGATAACAATCATTGGTTATTGCATCAGCTAATGAGGATTAATCAAAAGAGATAGCGAGGTACATTCTATAACATGCATACTTTGCATTCACATTTTTCCTTTCTTTCTAGTCTGTACTCATGTGTTATGCGAAGATCTCACAAACTAAAAAAAAATTGACGCATTTAGATTGGAATGCAAGATTGCCACCTTGGAGTCAGAGGTCCAGTCTGTAGTAATTCGGCACTAGCTGTTTAGGATGTGGTCACTCCTGAAATGAATCAGACAACAGTAATCGGAATTTCCTTGAAGTGAACTTTAGGAAAACACTACTTGGGAGCATTAACTATTTGATAAGTAAAAGATTTGCATTAAAATTTCTGTCTGAAACCTCATTCATACCATCTGATTCTTGAAGAAGTTAAAATAGTCAATGTATGTCTAAGTTTTGTCTGGCAAACATTTATAGCAAAATCTCATTCAGATATCATAATAGTGTGCATATATTCCACGATGCAGGAGCAGGTGGTGGTTCCTCCTGTAAAGGATCTAAGCAAACAAAGATCATTGATGGATCGACAGCAAGTATGTTCCCTGCTTTAATTTTTTAGATAATATTAATGTGACAAACAAGTTATATGTATCAAAGACACAGACAGTGAAGCATAATGAAGATTGATTCCTCACCATTTATTCCTCCTTCATGCTTCCACAGGAAAACCATGACGCCTGATTAAAAGTCTGGTGGAAGATAGGAGATTTGACGACAAAAAATCCATTGCAGCATGCATTGTCTACAAATAACTCCTACACTACACTGGCATTCATTTGAAGCGACAAGACTGAGATATTTGATCGAATCATCCAAAAAATTAGGTCATCAGTTGAGGTTGTTATCCACATTACATACCACTTAACCATTTCAGTGACACAAAACAATGTTGGCAAGCAAGAAACTCTATCACCTGCATACATTAATTTACAGGGTGCAGAAAGTTCTGGAGAGCTTAGTTATTGGTTGTCGACAACGTCAACTCTCTTCTACTTATTACAAAGCACTCTCAAAGCTACCAGTTCATTAAGTAAAGGAACAAATCACAGCCGGACCTCCATCCAAACTTCTTTTAGAATGAGTTTTGCAGGTCAAGTTTGACCTCGTGGTCCACCAAAAAGGACACTGGTAGACTGGTAGAGCACAATGTGGTAGTGGTTAAGGCCATAGTTCAAGCCTCCCATTGAAATTAAAAGATGAAAATGCTTAACGATGTATTTTTGGAATCATTGTAGTTCTCTATGGGGTTTCTGAAATTCTTTGCAAGGTTGGCATGACCAATAGTACTAGTACTATTGTTGCCCTTTATATATATGTAATAGTTTGCTGAGAGTGCTTGTTCACAGATCTACTTATTGGTCGATGAAGACATTGGTGGAGTCAAATCTAACAGAGAAAAAGACCCTACTTACTATTTTTCATGAAACAATATGTTGCATATTCATTTTAATTTGTCACCAGTAGTGGCTTTTTTTTGGGTATTGGTCTAAAATTTTTTATTACCTTATACTCTTTGCAGCCATTTTAATTGTCCCTGAACTTGGCCCAAGCACCAAGTTCGCATACGCTTCACACAAAGCGGTCTCTGAGTACAAGGAGGCAAAGGTGGTATGTTGCTGTAACAACAGATACTCTCAGCTGTTTGTAATTTAGTTCATGTACCCTTCTCATCATAGTTTGTTTGTATGGCTGCATGGTTTAGTGACAGGGGAAAAAATGCAGCAACTGATAAGCACAGTGATAGAGCTCTGGGCCAAAACTCAGGATGGCACCTTGCTGTCCAATTCGACCAGAGAGCTTGCAGCGGGGTTCTGTACCCACAAAAGTTAATTTCTAAGTATCTTCTGTTTGGTTATATTTGTTCCCTATTGGACTTACGATTGCATTAATATCTGGACACTAGAAACCAAGTTGTGGCAAAGCTATGAATTTCAAATTCATGTGGATGCCCTCATTTCGTTAGATCTAATTGCATCATCTAGAAACAGACTCAAGAATTTGATCCCAAGGTGAATAAATGCCCTCGTCCTATCAATTGGAGTACTATAGATTTATAAACAATTGGTAGTCTAGAGAGTACCAACCTCTCCATGGAAGTATTCTAAAAAATGTATTTCTAGTAACAAATGACCCATATTATTGTAGTTTTGCTTTGCTCATTTTCATCGTCTACCAATCAGAGTGATGTGCAAAGCTGTTTTCATTTCTATAACCCAAAAAAAAATGATTTCTAAATAGATTTCAGCTATGATTGACAAGTCCCTATGTGTAATACATCGCTCTTGTGCTTGCCGCAGGTTGACAACTTCATGAAGCAACACAAAATGGATTCTTTCATATTAATTAGTTAAAATCCTTTGCAAGTTGAAATCTTGCGTTATGGGCATTCAATTTTCCTCAATTGAAGTGTTTATGGTCTGACATGATAATATATGTGCTTATGCTAGTATGGCTGCAAACAATTGAGGTTTTCATGCTTCACTAGTTTTTTTTTTTTTGTCATTCCGTTACTTGGCCCTAGCCCACTATCACACTATGGCCCTCGCTAAGCTCCGCCATTGACTGTTTGATGCTTTCTTCAACTTCACGATGATTAAACTCGTTCTCTGGCCTTCAAATTTATTTCGGCGGACCCTATGACATAAAACTCGCATGTTTCCTAGTATGTAGACACAGTTCATCTTGGTGGTGGCAGCGCCACAAGAAATGCACTACAGTTTTGCATTTTGGATGCATGGAAACAGAAAGACCCCATAATAAGATTTCTTTTTAAATTAGAAATAAAGAAGAAAAAATGAGCCAGCCCAGGAAGCTGCTGAGACGCACGTGCAAGGCCTCGGCTGAATTCCCAAGACACATCAGCGTCCCATCTATCTATCGATGCACCGTTTCATCAGGTGTGCAATTTTGCCATATTGAGAACGTCTCGAGTTCACAAAAAACACAGGAAACGGAGACATTGCAAAACTGCAAACTAGAGATTGTTGTTTTCTGCAAACTAGCCATGGGCTAGCTTGTCCAGGTGAGTGGTGAATCCATTTGCTACTACCACTCCTGTTTCCACGTCCAGCAGGATTGTTGTTTTCTGCAGAAACCAATGACGCATCATGGATAGCACCTCAACTACTGATACGTGTGCCAAGAGTTCAGGTCTTCAATATTATGATGCAAATGCAGGAATATGTGCTCCTAAATAGAAACATCACCAATTCTGGGTCAGCTAGATACAATGACGCATCACCAATGTGTGCTAATAGATTATCACAAAGACCATTGGGACAGCTAGATACATTGCATGCTCTCGGCCAGCTACTCCCAATAATATCATAACATGTCAACATCAGCATTAGTAGCAAAGCAGAAGTACTCACAGAATAACCAGAATAGACTTAGAAACACTAATAGATTGATAATCACAAGAATAATCAGAACAGACTTAAAAACGCTATAACAGATTGGTAACCACAAGGACCGTACATCCCGCGACATTATTTATTCAGCTATAGTTCCAGATAAATCTCACAACCCTCTTCAGCCAAAATTATGATAGGAATTACAGAGCGAACTAAAACATAAGGAAACATGGTTCATATGAAAAGGAAAATTGCTAAGAGAAACGATATGGTTATGAAATAATAAAACTGGGACTCCTCCAGACAAGCTAATAAGCAAAGGACGGTTCACTGGGCCGGAAGCTCCTGTAGATGGAGGCTGCAACCGGTATGAGACCCAGGAGTGCGATCTGGACCTGTTCTGAGGTGCTTGTCCTGACAGTGATCTGCCCACTCAGCTTGTTGTTCAGACCAAGTCGAACTGCCATCTTCGACCCCCTTCCGATTGAGAACTGGGACTGCAAGTTTGCGCCCAGAGCAAGGTCCCGGCGCCACTTCATCAGAGAGAGACCCAAGGTTGAGAGCGACTGGCCAATCGGATAGTCTTTGTCCTTCAGACGTGCCTCCAAGTTAGCTCCATATGCAGTGTCCCCTTGGGCTCGCATCGCGCCAGTGCTGGCAACTAGTGACAACCTCTTCCCAAGGGAGAGCTGGTCCTCGACCTTCAGTCCAGTTGCCACAATGTCGCCCAGGAAAGTTACTGAGAACCCTCCAGTGGTCTTGTTCTTCTTGATATTCTTGATTTTTGTCTCGCCACGGAGAATATATGCAAGCTGCCGCCCAACAGTCTGGATATCAAAACCAGCAAGCGATGATGCATTCTCTCCATGCTTTGCTGCAATGGAAGAGTCCAGATGGATGCTAAATTCCTTCTTGTCCTTGGTGACCTGAACTGCTACATTTGCTGGGAACCTGCTAAGGATAGCTAGTGTCTCTTCAACGCTCACTCCATCATAACCACAGTCATGATCCCATCCATGCGCATCTAAAACAGGCCTTGCTAGGACAGTCGAAGTTGGCTCCAGAAAGCGGTACCGGTATGTGGGATTGTCACAGTCAAATGAAGGAGGCAGCACCATGTCAGGTAAGGGAACTGATACATTCTCTGGAGGAGGATCCTGATCGTTCTCACCACCGATACTTGCATACCCATAGTCATCCAGATCAGTTTTCCCCCTCTTCTTCATCTCCTTTAACCTGCGGATCTCATCCTTCCATTGTTTCTTCTGGAGAAGCTTGACCCTGTAGTCATACTCATCAAAATAAGCATTCTTCTGCTCCTTTGTGAGCCTTGCAAGCTGAGCTTTGGTCAAAGGCTTGAAAGGTGGAAGCTGATCATATTCTTCTTCGTCATCGTCTTGTTCTACATCAGAATAGTCATCCAATTCAATGTCAGAATCACCTTCATTGCCACCCTGCTCAGCAGAAAGTTTCGGGTGGGCTCTAGACTGCAAGAGTGAGGACAACAAGAAAGGAAGAGGTGGGGAGCGGAAGCGGAAGCCAAAAAGCTTTCCAGGATTAGGATCCTGAAGCTTCAGAAGTGAGTTGGCTTCTGATAATATCTTCGAGGAGTAGCACAAAAGTAGCATCTGATGCCTCCAGCTTTGGCCATTCGGAAGCACTTTCTGGCCCTCACGGTTTTTCCTGCATGAAGGATGGTTCTCAACAAGGGCTACTGGGTTCATCAAGCGCATATCTCCAGCAGCCTGCCTGATGGACTGCTGGATGATGTGGGATCTCTGAGCCATCAAGACCTCATATGTCATGGGAGCACCATTGAGGCCTTCAGGAGGTGCAGAGGCAGCATGTGTGAGTGCAACAATGGCATTGAACCATATGGATGAGCCAAGAACAGCAGTAATGGTCTTCAGAAGAGGCAAATCATTGAGATCACGGCTAAGACTATCCAGACGATCCACATATAGAACAATATCTGGCGGACATTTCTTGGTATATTTCTTGACAGCAGCAAGAATCTTTCTGTTTGATCCTTGGTCCATAACGTTGGGTCGAAGGCCAGGTGTATCAATGATTCTAATCTTGACACCATCCACATCACCAATGATTTCCCGCACATTAGTGGTTGCTGAGCTGAAGGCATCAGTTTTGGACTTCTCTTCACCAAATATAGAGTTGATAGTTGCACTTTTGCCAACTCCAGTCTTTCCTAGAACAAGTATGTTGCATGAGAAGTTCAGTTCCTCCTTTCCCTCTGCTTCAAGAAGTAAGGCTTTCCTCCGCGCATTATCAAGGCTGAATGCTCGGTTTGTCTGCCTACCATGCCGGATACCCTCAGCAAGGCTCAGACGGTACAGCACTTGTGCCGCAACCGTTTCTTCAGGAGTAGCTCCTAGTCTGTAAACCAGACGCAGAAACTTTACTCTAATCAACTCAACCTTGTCGTGTAGCTTCTTCTCTTCCTCTGTCATCTCTTCTGTAGGGTCAGCAGTAACTGCTAGCTCCGAGGGGCTGAATAGGTTTGACCGGGCAGGTTGGCGAGGTGCAGTTGGCCTCAGAGAAGGGGCTGATGAACCAAGACCAGCAGGTCGGTCCATGGTGAATATTCTAGAACCATCTGGTGAAGCAACTGTGATATTCCCATCTGAGGATCCACCGGTTGCTGCTTTCAGAAGGGCCGCCAAGGCAGCAGAATCAAATCCCTTCTCATCCGAATCATCATTATCATCATCATCCTCGTCATCCTCAGAATCATCAAGCATAATCTGCCCATCCATGCTATTGGTGAAGTCTCTTGAGACACTACCACTAGAGCCTTCTGCAAGCTCCTTCATGATCTGCTTCGCGGCCTCGGAGCTCTCTAAGATTGCAACCCGTGCGGGACTCGTGTCAGAGTTCGCCCCGTCATCATCGTCGTCAGCCTCATTACCAACCCCATCCTCATCATCTGGCACAACCTCAATTATGTCATTATCAGCAGCCTCCTCTTCACGATCAACAACCTCAGTGACGCCTTCAATCTCATCAGCACCCTTATTTTCATTGCTTGATTCTGGAGCCAACTCTCGAGACAAGATACCATCAGCACTAGGAGCAGCAACATTCTCAACCTCTGTGGGCTTGTCGACACCAACATCTTCCACCACTTCACTGGCAGTGGTCTGGGCATCAGCATTCTGCTCCTTCTCAGGACTATCCTCAAGCACACTGTCAGCAGTTGCAGGAGCAAGCTCCTCTATGCTTTCATCATTCAGAACCTGGGTCAGTATAACATTTGAATTGTTTACATCCCCACTAGCATCAAGACTACTAGCAACAAAATCAGATTCAGGATGCTCACTTACCACTGGACTTGCCTCACTCGGTGGCTCAGGCTTGGTGGCTTCGTCTTCTACATCAGCATCCTTCTTAGTTGATTCTTCTGGGGCTTCATCACCTCCCAGAGCCACCACATCATCGCCATCAGCATCCTTGTTAGTCGATTCTTCTGGGGCTTCTTCACCTCCAAGAGCCACCACATCATCACCATCAGCATCCTTGTTAGTCGATTCTTCTGGGGCTTCTTCACCTCCAAGAGCCACCACATCATCACTTTCTTCCTTCTCATCACCCAATTCACCATTAGCTTCGGGGGCTACCTTATCCTGTGGTTCCGCCACCTCCTCGCTTGGAGGAGAGACCTCAACCTCCTTCTCATCGCTCAACTCACCGCCATCTCCACTCCCAGAACCTACCTCCTCGCCCTTCTCAATTTCTGGTTCCAGTTTCTCCGCGGCCACCGGCGCCTCGGCGTCATCTGCCACCTTATCCACAACCTCTACCTCAAGTGCAGCACCTCTTTCCTCCTCATCCTCCTGCTGCTCCTCCTTCTGCAATTCGCCCTTCTCATCACCTTCCAGTGCATCATGGAAAGCCAGAGAAGGATCGCCCTCCCCCAATTCGCCGTTCTCCGACTTGGACTCCACCACCGGCACGGGCTCGGCCCCAGAAGGGGCTGCCTCCCCGTCCTCCGACGCCAGTTCCTCGCCGCCGCCATCCTTCTCGGCCTCCGCCACGCCCAAATTTCCACCTTTATCATCCTCCTCCGCCTCTTTTACCTCCCCGACATCGTGTCCTCCTCCGACACCCTCCGCCTGGCCATTCTCGGCCTCCGGACCCCCCAAACCCTCACTTTCCCCCTCCAATCTCACGTCCTCCTCCTCCTCCCCCTCTCCCCCACCCGCCACTACCTTCGCCGGCGCCTCCTTATCCTCCTCCACCTCCTCCGCCGCCGCCGCCTCGACTTTCTTGGTGGACTCCTCCTCGGCCGCCGCCGCCGCCGCCGCCGGGGCCGGGGTTTCGTCCTCCACGGGCGCGGGCGCGGGCGCGACTGGGGCGGCGTCGGTGGTGGCCACAGCCTCCTCGACTTTCTTGGGCGGCTCCTCCTCGGCGGCCGCCGGGGCAGCGCTCTCTTCCTCCACAGGAGGCGCGACTGGGTCGGCGGCGTCGGTGGTGGTGGCCATGGCCGCCTCTTGCTCCGCCAGCACGCAACGAAGCAAGAAAACAGCGGCAGCAGTAGAAGGATTCGAGGAAGCCGGGTGGGGGGGAGGCGAGGCGATGAGAAGATAAGGTGAGGTGAGGGAGGGTTTTAGGTCAGGCTGGGCAAGTAAAATTATCTCTGGGATATTTATATGCGAGTTTCTTCCTTCCGATTTCAGATTTTTGTAGCTGGAAAATACTATAGATGGTTTTTTTAAAAAACTTTGGTTTGGCGTGTAATTTTGGGAGGAGATGGCACCACACAATGGCACAACTAGGCAACAGTAGAAATCATGGTGAGATGACCAGGCAGGCAGGCAAGCAAGCAAAGCTAGATAAAGCATGCTATGCTATGTTCCCCTTCTTTTGTTGCTTTGTTTTGCAGATCTGTGTTGTGTTGGGTTCAAGCATTCCATGAAATAGAAAGTTTTGTTTTGCTCATAGCATTTTGGGTTCAAGCATTCTTAAAAGGTAATGTAAATCTTTATATTTTTAAAATATTTTTTGACTGGTTAGTCAGGGTAGGCCTTGTTTGGTTAGAGAGATTAGACACTAGAGGCTAAAACAAGAACTAAACTCTAGTCTCCTACCCTTTTGGTTCAAGGGACTAAAGACCATTAAAGTTGTTAGACAATGACCAAAACACCCTTTTTATCTTCTTCCGCTCTCCCACCAAGACCCCGTGAGCACACGGTGGATGCGACCTTCATGCCCTGTCCGTCATGGCTGCGAACTCCATGTTGGTCGTGGATCTCGCAGCGGTGGATCTCTGAGTCCATGTCGCCATGTCATCCTACACCTCCTCAACATACTCGTCCTCGTCCTCGTCCGAGCTGAACAAGGAGGTCTGGTCCTCGTCGTCCTTCCTGCTGAAAGGTCCTTGTTTGATTTTGGTAATTGAATGACAACTTAGGTGGACTAATAGTGTTTGTGTAAGATACACAGATGATTAGTCCATAGGTGAATATATGATGGAGGAGCACATTGCATATAAGACATGACATGAAGTCATGTGACTAAGGCAGAGAAGATTAAGATAAGGCTTGGCTCGATGGACCGGTTGCAAGTGTGAAGGACGAGTCAGAGGCTTTGAAGCGAGGAATCGCATGTGATAATGAAGCTTGAGCAAGACCTGACATCGATGGACTGAGGCAATGGTAAAGAGCAAGTGAGGTCAAGATCGATGAACCAATACAGTCACACGATGATATGAAGTAGAACATTGTGATTGGTTGGTGCATGTGTTGCACAACATCAGAGGAGATGGAATGGAATGGACAAGGCAAGGTATATTTGTAGAACATTTTATTTCATCGGTCATAAGTGAGTAGAGAAGTTGATGTCCGAGTTTAGGATAGATGGTCGTACTATCAAGGGGGGCAACTTGTTTGCATATCGGTCATCTAATGCCACTTGAGTGATCTAACTTTGCATGCGTGTTAGGATCGAGTGACGTGGCAAGTTGAGAGGCTAATCCCTTGAAAATAATTTGTAAAATGCTAACACACATGCACATGATGGTGTACACATATGAAAGATCCTAATGGCTAGAGAAGGCGAATAGCTTTATAAAAAGTCTACAACAACACTTAAACAAGCTTGTTAGAAAAACAAAAAGGCCAAACGAGTGTTGCGCTAGCCTACTAAAAGAGCAAGCCACCTACCAATAATTCTAGTCAAATAAGATCTCTAAGTACTCAAGAGCTAAGTCTCTACTCTCTACACTAGTTTAGCTAGCCTAGAGCAAGGAGAAACTAGAAAGCTAAACTACACAACTAGTTACAACTACCACAAGCTAGATACACAAAGTAATGCAAGAGAGTGGTAGAGTGATATACCACAACAATAGGAATGATCCAATCAATCACAATATGAGTAAATACCAAAGAAGACTAATCACCTTGGAATCAATGATTAGCACAATGATTTTTTACCAAGATTTACTTGTTTGTCGGTAAGTTAGTCCTTGTTGTGGCAACACACTCAGTTGGAGGTCTATGATCTTAATGGCCTCACACGCTAACCCTCACTAGAGCGCCACACAACCAACACAAGATGAGGGTCACACAGGCAACGAGCAATCCACTAGAGATGTCTTTTATGAACTCCGACGAGAAAGGCTCAAAAACCCCTCACAATCACCACGATCGGAGCCGGAGACAATCACCAACCTCCGCTCAATGATCCTCGCTGCACCAAGCCATATAGGAGTCAACAAACTCTAAGAGTAACAAGCGAAGGCTAGTTGAGGACATGTTGGATACAAAGGCTAAACGTTAGCTAGTGGAAAAATAGCTCTAGTGCAATCAAATGAGAGGGCTAATATAGTAATATGTGAACTAAGCCTTTTGCCCTAGTCTTCCACACCCCCCTTTGATTCAAAAACCAATGAACATATTTAGTTCTCTCTCGACACTAATACATCTGCATGGATGTATGTGCATCTAAAAAGAACACTCCTTGTATTATAGGAGTTTAATAAAACATGGTTACATCTTATATATTAGGATAAATGGAGTAGTTGTTAGCTACATACCTAGCCAACCCAATCTATTTTAGGCTAATTTAAGTCAAACAAGTTCTCTTGGATTGAAACTCGAGAGAGATAAATAAGATTCGTGCAATACCAAGGAGGTGAAATTGGCATTTTTCTTTTTCTTTTTTTTTAGTTAGGGAAAGTACACGTAGGTGGGTCTATTGGTAGAGCTTGGGCTCCAAAATTGTGACTTCAAGCTAGATCAGGCCCACGGCCCACCTTCCACACGCTCCCCGAGAACTCCGCCCACTCGCACAAACCAAGACAAAAAGTTGCGATACTCCATGCTCCACGTCGCGCCGCCGCATCTAACCCTCCGGCGACTCACCGCCGGCGAGCCGATCCGCCACGCCATAGCCTCGTTCTGAAGCGCAATTGATCCAACGCCCTCGTTCCTCTCCCGCCCCCGCCACCCTCCGTAGGCATGGGAATGGGGACCGCGAGAGGGGCCGCAGGGGGCTGGCTCCCCGGCGAGCGGTGGCGGCGGGTCCTCTTCCTGGCGCTGGCGTCCGTCTCCTTCCTCATCTCGCTCATCCTCCTCTTCCTCTCCGCGCCGCGCCTCCGCCTCCCGAGCGTCGTCCTGCCTTACACCGCCGCTGCCGCTTCCGCCGTCCGCCGCGGGCCCGACGCGCCGCCCTGCCTCGCGTACCTCCTAATCGGCGCGCGCGGCGACGGGCGCCGCCTCCTCAGGCTCCTCCTCGCGGTCTACCACCCGCGTAACCGGTACGTGCTCCACCTCTCCGCCGACGCGCCCGACGACGAGCGCCTGAGCCTCGCCGCCGGGGTCGTCGCCGCTGCACCCGCTGTCGGAGCATTCGAGAACGTTGCTGTTGTCGGCAAACCCACCGCCGGGACGCCCGTGGGGTCCTCCGGGCTCGCTGGCACGCTCCGCGCTGCGGCCGTGCTGCTCCGGCTCCATGCCGACTGGGATTGGTTCCTCACCCTCAATGCCGCAGACTACCCCCTCGTTACACAGGATGGTAGGGCAACATTGGCATCTATGCATCTCTAGATCAGGAAAAAAAATTCTCTCTTTTCCTGCACAAATTTCACTTTGTGGTCTTGGAATGTGGCACATGGGGGGTTTCTGATTGGTTGGATTAGTTGGTCCAATCTAGGTTAAAAAAGATGTCACTTGGGAGTCTTCTTCCTTTATTATATGGAAATTGCAGCTAGTCTTCTAGCTATGATATTGAATGGAAATGTAAGTTCTCTTTGTTTGTCCTGACTGATAGCAAATAACAAATACTTAGAGCTTGGAAGAGCTGCACAACCAGTCATGTGTCAACCATGTACATTTCATATGATTCCAATTACCTATTAGGCATACTGTCAGTCTTACTTTGCATTGAAAGTTGTACTGTCAGTAATAATGGATTGAAGCTCCCCTTATTTATTGATTATTAGTAACGCACATGCCAAAACTTGTGCTGCTGCTATACTTATATCTGTTAAAGAGCACACCCTAATATATAGGTCTGTTGTAGAGCCTATGCCAAATGATGTGCATGATTGCAAATTCTGTTATACATCACTCTTGAGTGCTAAAATATATCATGCTTATTCTGGTTCTATACATAAAAGATATAATCTTTTACAGAAATCTGCTTGGGTGCTTCATTAATTATTCCAGCAAGTCACCATTTTGTGATTGTCCTCATTAATTAATGGAGATCATTAAATCTTTATGCTATCTCCCTGTTGCAGACCTGATTCATGTCCTTTCTTCTGTTCCAAGGGATCTTAACTTCATTGACCACATGGGTGACATTGAATCAAAAGAGTATGGAGCACGAGCATCTAAATTTGCAAATAATTTTAGCTGT
>Ga0182004_10003287_pt1 | contig 12844 bp, 11 predicted proteins | sample Sormic07211540_1_FD_120479 | JGI IMG/M metagenome (GOLD analysis project Ga0182004, IMG submission 120479) | Endophyte microbial communities from Sorghum bicolor roots, Mead, Nebraska, USA - 072115-40_1 MetaG | ecosystem: Host-associated > Plants > Roots > Unclassified | place: USA: Nebraska... | reverse complement strand
GGAACTGCCACAAAGCTTGTTGGGCCTGTTAGTGTCGTGAAAAGGCCACAAAACTGATCTTATAGCAACTCCGGAATATATATCTTGATAAAAAAAACTCCTCTAACAGTCTTTTTAATTGGATCTCTAAGTCTTTTTAATTGGATCTAAAAATATAGATATTTTTTATTCTGAATTTCCCGCTAACCAAAGATGAAGAGCGAGAATGACTCTCTAGATTATGTATAAGATATTAAAAAGTTGTTGCAGGGTACCAAGGTATAGAAAACGGGTTTTACTCAAATCACCTTTCGGATGATAATTTAGAGAGTAAATTTTAGAGAAACTCGAGTCTTGAAGATGATCTTTAGGTAGCGGTTACGGTTCTTGTTACAAACCTTTTCACTCAGATTAAGTCATTGACTCATCACATTTGTTTGTATTTTTAGGTAACTATTGTTAAGATCATCTATACATTTTTAATGACTTCATGAATTTCGCTTAGTCTTTTATAGTGCTTATTCTCCCCTATATAACATAAGATTGCATGTATGCATACGTGAGCATTGTATCTAGACTGCATTTTGCATCAATGATAGAATTCCAGCAACATCTATTCTGGCAATGGAAAAAAAAAACAAAGCAATTTATATTTTGTAACCAAACTAGCAATTTTGCTATTTGGGGCACCTGTTTCTTGTGCATGCCCAGCAACACTAGTCAACATGAAATTGAGAATGATAGTACATCATTTTAAGATTCACCCAGAACTAGTTTGGTACAGCCCTTCAGATTCCTCCCGTCAGAACTAAAAATCAAAGGAAAAAAAGAGACAAATAACAACAAGAGAATGGTGTATATATCCCAGAAAGTGTGCACTGCCCTGGTTGTGGCCAGGGAAATCCCTTAAATAGAACATGTCATATTCTTGTAAGTCAGCAGTCCATTGAACTTTCTGGCTACTGAAACCTGAAAGTCATTTCATCACGCTTCAGCAAACTTGGACAGATAATTTTCCTTTAAAAACAGATGAAGACACTAGGCATAAATCACATGATCTTTAGCTTAGATATTGACATGCCGCTTGTGAATTTTAGCCTTCTCAGCATCAATGATAGACTCCACTTGTTTAACAGCCTCCTCAAGTTTCCCTTCAGCGTTTACAACCACATAGTCGAAATTCTTCATGCGTTTCACCTCCTCCCTGGCTGTTGCAACTCTGACAAGAAGCATATCTGATGTTTCTGTTTTACGGTGGATTAGCCTTTTAACAAGTGCCTCTTCACTCTCAGCAACTAAAAATATGAAAACTGCAGATTCACCAAGTATCTGTCTTAGAGTTGCTGCTCCTTGAATGTCCACTCTCAGAACAATGTCACAGCCTTTAGCCATGTAGTCACGAATCTAGATGACAAAAGGAACATGTATGAGAACTTTACGTAGGTAGACCACTTCTTCAGTTTTCGCACAAACAATTTTCATTTCATTTCTAGGGAGACCTATGAAATTAATGCCAATACATGTTAGCAGATTCTTTCAATCAAGTCGATGTAACTGAAACTGAGTAAACGACACAGCAGTACAGAATGCTAGAGACAGTGAAACTAGAAAGCCAGTAAGCAAAATTTTTGCAGAAATCCATAGAACTAAAGCAATACTCTATAAGACGTTGAGATTTTTCAACCTTCAATCAAGCACTATACATCAAGTTCAGGTGATCAGTTTATAGTAGGCAAAAATCAAACAGCAGATTAAAACACATTGCACATGTACTAGTCCCTACTCCCTGGCATGCTCAAGTCATGGTTAAAGGCTGACATATGTAGCAAATATGTATTTCCTGCTGTACCCCACATATGTAGCAAATATGGCAGCTGACATTTGCAAATATATGCTAATGTAGTGACATTTGTGACCTAGTACATGGTTTGAACTTTGAACTGCTCTGCTTCGCATATAAAGTGGAGTGTGCCCTTTTCTTTGCTTTTTATGGGATGAGCTTGGGTAAGCCATAAGAATATTTTAATCTAGACAGCTCTGAAATATACTGTAAGTATCCCTGTATATAAAGCACTAAGCAAACCTAGCAAGTAGCAACGCATCAAGCAGATAATGGAACAAGTTTTACCAGGCATTTTTTGCGAACTTTAATTATTGTGTGATATAAGTTGCATTTTTTACCAGGCACTAGGTCAACTGTACAAATTCGTGTGCATTTAATTTTGGGACAAAAGAATTGATAGCGATATGATGGTTTCTCCACTGAATTTCTAACTTTTATGGTTATTTACATCACTTAGGTCTGCAGTGCCATTGGCAAAATTCCAGCCAGAGCACTCATACTCACAAGGTCATAACACATTTTTCCGCGATGATACAGAAGATAGAGTTGTTCGTACTGAATAGTCATAACATCATAAGTGCATAAGTAAACCATTGTTAGTGCATATGGTAATCGTAAACCATTAGGTACTGCTTTTCCTAAATCTTAAGTATGCACACCAATCTGCAGGCAAGAAACCGTTCCGATGCAAACATAGTAATGATAATCACGCTAGAATACCTGCTGTTTGGGGATCCCCTTGTACTCCCCATAAACAAGCGCATACTCAAGCAACTCATCCCTCTCAATCATCGTCAGGAATTCCTCCTTACTGACAAAGTAATAGTCTTTCCCGTCAACTTCACCTGGCCTCATGGCCCTGCTCGTTGCAGTGACAACGAAATGGATCCCTTCCCTCTCCTCCTGCAGCCTCTGCAGAACAGAACAACCCACACCCGACACTGTGAGCCAAACAGAAACCAACGCCCCGCAGCAAAGATAAGTTGGGTTAGGGATCGCCAATGAGGTGTCACCTTGATGACGGCGTCCTTGCCGACACCGCTGGGCCCGCTGATGACGAGGATCATCGGCTGCGGCGGCGGCGCCAGCGGCTCGGAGCTGAACGTGGTGCCCAGCGCCGCCTCCAGCCCCCGGAACAGCTGGTCCTGCAGTGCAGGGCCACAGCAGGACACAAGGCGCTTAGGCGGTCCAAGGGGCAAAACTGTCAAGAAGCTAAGCATGTGACCCAAATACCTTATCAGCGCCGGGATGAGGAGGAGGCGGCGGCGGCGGCGGTGGACGGTGCGAGGAGTGCTGCCACCCGGCGGAGGAGGAAGACATGAGGCGGCGGGGCGCCGGAGGGGTGGTGCGGGCGGCGCAAGGAGGAAGGGGCCGGCCCCGTACGAGCGAGGGGGCGCGGGCGAGGGCGCAGGAGAACCTTCGCGCGAGAAGCATCGAGAAGGTCCCGGGACAAGAGGGTGGAGTGGTGGAGGGGCGGAGGCCGGAGCCCGGACTTCTCCCCCCGGAGGGTGTGGGGATTGGAGTAGGAAAGGAAAGGATGGCCGGTGGCGAAGGCCAACTGCCCAATGGGGGTTTGTGGGGGGTTTTGAGGGCGTCTGCCGCGAAATTGGCGTATTCCAGGGATAAACGAGCTGAACCTGAACATTTTTTTTGTATTTGTTTCTAAAAAACGGTTTTGTATTTTTTAAAATAATTTGAATGTGGCTTTGCGCCTTTGCGTGTTCTCAAGAACAAGGACGAATATTAGCATGCGAGATACGAATCATATATCTCCTTGTCTAGGCAGCAATGTCTAAAGGCGTCTAACTATAAACTATCCAAGGCAATTTTGTTTTCTTCATATTTTAATTATTTTTTTAATATAACCCTATAAGTATGAATTCGTTATATTTAGAAACCGTTTGATCATAAACTGAGCTTAATTTTTTACAAATGTCTTAATACTTAAAGTACAAGTTGTAGTATCTGAACTTGAGTTCAAACTCATAACACACACCACACTCACGCACGCAAATATGTTGAACACAAGCTAAGCTTATTACACCTATACCTAAAGACACACATGCGGCTGAAAAGGTACTTGAATATCATCAAACTCCAAGCGTGAGCGTGATAGGCACGACAACTTGACTATTATGGAACATCAGTGCTTGAGGCTACCAAGAAAAAAAAAGGGGAAAAACCCGATACAATGCTTCGAGCGAGACTCGAACCAAGGCCATGGAGGCTCCACTGAGCAACTCCCACCACTAAGCCATCAGCTCATTCGCAAAACTAAAATCAAGTGGTTAAATCTTTTACGGTAGAATGTACAATTTGAGATTTGTGACACGAAGTAATAACACAATTGTTTCTATTTGTTAGCTATTTCCAATGATATGTAAAATACCTTGGACACAAAGGCAATCTGTCAGCTGCATCTCTCGAGGGAGAGGGCAAATGTGTACTCTCTCTCTCTTCCTTTTTATTTGCCACTACGGTTTTTACGTTGGTCAAATTTTCTTAAATTTTGGCTAAGTTTATAGAAAATATTATCAACACTTGTATAAATTTGATAATTATGGTTATTCTTGGTGAAGACTTTCTTAAGCTTGTTTGACAGTCTTACACTTCACCAAGAAGACTAAAGGAGAAAACCACCGAGCTGATAGAAGAAGCCTAAAGTCTTCTCATTAGATATGGTTTGAGTTTAGAGGGCCTCCCGCCCTCTGGCTTGGTGGAGAAGAAGATGAAGAAAGGGTAATGAGCTTCACCAACAAGCCCTCTAGTCCAACCTAAACCCTACGCTCGGGCTCCATAGAAAGCTAAGCCTAGAAATCATCTACAATCTCATCTTGTTAGATGTGTTCTAGAGCCCTTTAGCAACATGACAACATCTAGGAACAAGCCTCCTAGAAAGACTCGATGCGATCCTCTCTCAGCAAATTCAGAAAAGGGCAGTGCTTTTGCCAACCTCCCTCTCTCTGTTGGAAAAGCATATGTTCTTGCTGCGTTGCTCTCCGGCCTTGATTATGTGTGAAGCAAGAATCGTCCATTTCTGTAAGAATCAGATACATGGAAGCATCAAGCAACATTATTAAGATGATATGCCCTCTGCTGAAGGAAATACATTATAAAAACGAATAGGCGCTGGCTTCTGAATTACATGTTCATGCTCTGAAAGAGATTCTTGGAATATCTAACTGTAAATATTTGGGGATTTGATTACTGTTACATACGAATACATACCATGGGAGAGCAACAAATCAATAAGACTTTCTTTATTTTCCTTTTTGATGTCTGAAATCACAATGCACAAACTTATTCTCACAACATCTACTGCTAAAATTGTGGACTAACTAAAACGAATCAACTATTCCCAGAAGAAAGAGCAACCCAAACAATGAATACTCAAGGGGACTACACACACATCACCCCAAAATCCTAGCAATTGTTAGTATACCCTCCAAGTTTCCACAAGCTGACGTAAGTACGAGATGTACACTATCAAGAACTAACGGTCACGACGATAGGGACAAGAGATCCTCAAACACCGTTCGGATCTCCGGCCTCTCCGATGCGGACCGGATACACCGGATCGCTATGCGCAGCATGCCATCCAGCGCATTCGGGGTGCCTTCCGAGCTCTCAACATCCGTGATGTGCCGGTCATAGCACTCTGAGACACGCTCCTCCAGAGCCAGCATCCTCACCCAGTCGGTCAGGTCGACCACGCCGTCATTCATGCAGATGATCTCACCAGCAATCTTCCCTGTCAGCAACTCCAGCAGAATGACACCAAAGGCGTACACGTCGCTCTTCAGAGATGGGCATGGCTTGCTGGTGCTTGAAAACTCGGGTGGAGAATATCCTAGGGCGCCAGCGTTTAAGACCTGCTCAGCCATGCCGATTGGAGTCATCAGCCTGTGAAGGCTGTAGTCAGTTACCAGAGCAGATGGAGTGGGGTTCTGAATCAGGACGTTAGACGACTTGATGTTGCCATGTGGAATCACCCGCTCATTGTGCAGGTAATCTATACAGCGGGCAATATCTATCGCAATATTCAGCCGCTGTCCAACTGATAGGGGTGGGAGATTCCGCTCATCAAATTCTAGAAAGAAGAAATATGCATCAGAAAACGTCCATATTGAGCATGAAACAGAAATTGCTGAGAGTAAACGAGTGAAGGAAAGGAACTATCTTACCAGACAAGTAGGTAGACAGAGATGTGGCATCTACATAGTCTGATATCATGATCCTCTCATGCTCTTTGGGCCCCCAGTAGTAGCCACGCAAGGGGACAATATTGGAATGTTTTACACTACCAAGCTTCTTTATTTCACGGGAAAATTCTTTCTTACTCTTAGCAAAGCCCTCCTTCAGCCACTTCACTGTCAGCATGTACCCATTGTCAAGTGTAGCCTTGTAGGATGTCCCATGGCAGCTCCTGCCAATTATCTCAGCAGGGGCACGAGAGAGCTCTTCGGCCGTGAACACAACTGAATTGTCGAAAAGATGTAAATCCCCAACCAGTTTATCAGGAGAGTGCACTCTAAGGATAGAGTGATGATGCTGGGAGTGTGCATCAGGAGGCGACGATGACAAAGAAGGCATCAAAGACTTTGTGCTGTCTTTAAGGGCTGAGCTACCTGCTGGTTCATTGAAATAAGCAGCTTCAATTGACACATCTTGGGCTTCATGCTGTCTTTCCTTGCCAGGCAATGGAACAGCTCCATACTCTGCAGAAGGTGATGATCCTAATGTCACATCTTGCATTTCACTTGTTGAAGTTTCTGCACTTCTCTGACTCTGACCACTCTGTCCTTGAGTCACATGTTGTTTACCTTGGCCAGTACCTTTATCGCTACTCTTCCAGCTATTGATCTTCCAATGAACAAGCAAAAGCACAATAATCCCAGTAACAAATACAACAACACAGATAATCAATGCATATAGAATCCCACGCTTCAAGCCATGTCTGCCCTGATCAGATTTGTCAGAGCCATTTGGTGATTCGGAGCGAGGAAGAACAAGTAATTCATTCCCTGGATGGAAAGATGAATCTGGGAATTTTAACAAATTACTCGGAACAGAGCCAGACAGGTTGTTGTAGGAAACATTAAATTCGACCAGATCATCAGGGAGCCCATCAGGTATGCTACCATTGAAATTGTTGCTTGATAAGTCAATGAATAACAAATTCTTAAGTTTGGTGATTGTTCTTGGGATTTGGCCAGTAAAGTTGTTCTGACGAAGGTTCAGCAATGTCAATGCACTCAAATCTCCAATGCCCATAGGCAGTGGACCATTCAAAAAATTGCTTGAAAGATCAACATATGAGAGGTTTGAAGTTTGCACAGGAAGAATGGACAAGTCTATAGAAGTCGAGTTCTTGGTATCAGAATTTCGAAGGGGGAGAGTCCCTGCAAAACTGTTGCCCGAAAGATTTAGAAAAGTCAGCTTAACTGCTGTAAACAGACTTCCAGGCAAAGGTCCATGCAGCTCATTAAGACTGAGGTCAACGGAAATCAGCTCTGGATAGGTTCCAAGGACAACTGGCAGTTCTCCTGATAGCAAGTTGTTGGAAATCCTCAAAGATGTCAGCCTCAGAAACTGGGTTGTCTCATTTGGCCAACTTCCTGTTAATCTGTTTGAGCTCAGATCAACCATCTGGAGATAATTTCCCCATGTTCGGGCAACTGATAAGTTACCGTACAACATGTTTCCACTCAGATCAACTACTGAACAGCTTCCAAACGTGATCGGTAAAGTTCCCTGAAGACTATTGTGTGACAGGTTTAAGTACTTCAAGTTTGTTGTTGTCACACGTCTAATTGGACCTGTGTAAGAAAAAAGAGGACACAGTAAATAGAGGAAACCAGAATTATGATTGTTAAATGCTATAGAATGTATAAATGATTGAATACATAGCATGCATGCCAGTGCCAAAGTTAGGCATTATAATTGAACAATCACTAACAGCAAATGTATCTTTGGAGTATAATGGCAATTAGTATACCAGTAGTCAGTAAACTAGAGTTAGAAACTTTCATGGTGACTTCAGAAGAAGGAAATGAGCAATTTAACTTCTTGTGTAATAGGTGTTTCAGCTGATCCACACTTCTTGTATGTTTTAAAATTGCATGTATTGTTTAGTCGCAAAACAAAAGTATACCACCAATGTAAAAAAGAAGAAGATGGTGCCAGGTCAATGCTTTAATAACATTAATCTTTTACACGTGCCTCATTATAATATGCTGGTTTAAGCATTAAAGGAAAATACTATGGGCAAAGAAACATGCGTAACAGCGAGCTGAATGCAATGTTTAAGATAGGCGTGAGACTGAGAGTAGGAAAAATTTTCTGACCTGTAAGTTGGTTGCAACTAAGGTCAAGTTCAGTCAGCACCATAGAGGTCTCCCTAAATAATGCTTCCGGGATGGAGCCAGAAAAATTATTGTTCTGCAAGCGCAGCACCTTGAGGGAGATCACAAAATTAAACTGTGGGATATTGCCACTGAGCATATTGAAACTCGCATCAAAAACCTCAAGGCTGTCGAACAGAGGCATCGGAACACTTTCAAATAATGTCCCTGACAGCACATTGTGGCTAACATTCAGGTACTGAAGCGTGCTAACCACAGATGAGTTGTCAGAGATCGATGCCAAGGACCCCGAGAACTGGTTGCAGCTTAAATCAACATGGACTGGGCTCTGCAGCTGCACGAACACGTCGTCCAATTTGCCTGTGAAGCCATTGCCATGAAGGTCCAAGTACTTCAATTTCCTCAAATTCCGGAAACCCAACGGCAATGCACCACGGAAATCATTGGAAGAGAGATTGAGATAGCCCAAGCCTGCCAGCTTAGTCAACTCAGACGGAATTGGACCGGAGAACCTGTTGCTAGACAGATCCAGTAACTGCAGCGACACCATCGATCCCAGCTCACCCGGCAAGAACCCTTCTAGCCTGTTGTCTGACAGGGACAAGTTCCTGAGCATGGGCATCCTCGCGAGCACCGACAAGGTAGCATTCCCCACGAGACCAATGCCGTCGAACGCAATGGAAAGAATCTGGCCACCGCTGCACTCCACGCCGTGCCAGTCGACGGGGCAGCCGTCGGAGTCCAGCGCGCTGGTGGGGTTCCAGGGAACGGCCTGGCGGCGGGTCGGGTCTTGCCGGATGCCTCTGCCGAACTCCAGCAGTGCCTCCATGTCTGAACCAGCCCCCGCCGAGGCAGCCGAACAAACGGCCCAGATCGAGAGCCACAATACGACGAGCCGCATTGCAAGACGCTTCTTTGCAGCCAGGGAATCGAAGCAATGCACATGCAAGTGAGATGAATTTTTCGGAATACGGAGGTTGAGATGAAAAATGCAGTAGTAGTGTAGGGTTTAAGCCCCTTGGAACTGAGAAAGGGGATTAATTAAGGATGCAAGGTTTGAGGATCTTCAGTGTGAAAACAGAGAAATCAGGAAGGACGGAGCCAAGAAACGGACACCGCTGAAGATGTGAGCAGGCCAAGCTCGAATTTTGTCATCCAAGAAAAAGAAAGAAATGGCATTGTGCTGGTTGCTTCGTCCAAGTAAGCTAGGATTACTGACCAACAACGCGACGAGATGGCATTGACGGATCTCCAGTTCTCCACCCCGACCAGACCGAGAGAGGAGCGGTGGCCGTCGGGAGGAGGATTCGGCAGCGGCGACGCGCTAGAGCTTCCCCGTGGCAGCGCTGGGGCGAATGCGCTCCACCGAGCAAGAGGGAACTGCAGGCTGCTCCATTTGGGGGTACGATGAGAAGCAGCTGCAATGGCGTTGGCGTGTGTGGAGGCTGGAAGAGTGGGTGAGGGAGTGGATGGAGTAGTGGGAGTGTGGGGGGGACTAGCACCGCACCACTGCAAGGCCACCGCGCTGCTGGTACTGTCCGAGTGGAATCCAGGGAGACGGAGGTAGAGGTTGAGGAGGAGAAGAGAAAGGAGCAGCTGGCCTGGAAAGGATACAGTGACCGCATTTCTTTTACACATGATTCGAGGCCACCCCTTCCCTGGCACTGTCGTCAACCAAAAAGCGTGACCGTGCAGGAAAAGGTTTGCGAATTCCTTTTGCGAGATCATCAGAAAACCGAAATTAAAAACGAAGCAGCAGTGTGCGTGCGCGTGGCTTTACTTCGCAAAGGTACCTTTTGTACACGATCGTACCTCTTATCCGAGATAACAGTAGTTTGTGTAGCCACTAGCACTAGGGACTTTTTTTAGTTTATCCTAAAAATCAAAAACTTTTTAAAAGTTTTTCATCACATAAACATTAAATATAGATAAAAATAAAAAATAATTTACAATTTATCTATAATTTATAAGACAAATCTTTTAAACCTAGTTAATTTATACCTGGACGATAATTATCAAATAAAAATAAAAATACGATAATATTAAAATTTAAAAGTTTTTTGAACTAAACAAGTCATATTCATCTCCTCTTCCAGGCCTTGTTTAGTTCACCCAAAAATCAAAAAGTTTTCAAGATTTCCTGTCATATCGAATCTTTCGGCACATGCATGAAGTACTAAATGTAGACGAAAACAAAAACTAATTGCACAGTTTAACTGTAAATCGCGAGACGAATATTTTGATTCTAGTTAGTTCATGATTAGACAGTATTTGCCACAAACAAACAAAAGTATTATAATAGCGAAATCCAAAATCTTTTCGCATCTAAACGAGACCCAGTCTTCCCCGCTAGCGGGACTGTAGGAGTAGTCCAGTGCTACTTTCAACTTTTGATCGCTCAGGACTGTAGTAGGTTCTCCTCTTTGGTCTGGGTCCTATGATTTGATTTGATGTTGCTGATGAACTGTTGAGCGTGTGAAGCGTAGTACTCATATCGCCATGATTTGAGGCGAGACGACGAGGGAAGTGGCCAATCGAGTGCTAATCTCCCTTTTCCTCCCCCGCTGCATTTGCAGGCCCAGACGTCAGCTGTGGTGACACTGCCACCGAACATGCGCTGGGCTGAGGACCGTGGCGGCCTCTGGGACTGGGGACTGGCCGGCAGGCGACGGTGGCACGACGGTTGCCGGCGCACAGGGGAAGCATGGTACAGTATCTTCAGTCCTGCGCTGTGCCGCTGTCCTTGGTGACGTGGCCCCCCCGGCCCGGCTCGTGTAATCGCCAGTGTCCTCTCCTCCGACTGCTGATAATTCATGTACTGTACTGCTTGCGAGAAGAGAGAAACAAATGCTGGTTTGCGGTGGCTCCGGAGTCCACACGGACGCGGGGTTTTTATTTGTTTTTTTTTTGGTCGCTTCTGCACCAAACCAACCTAACTCTGGTGCACTGATTAATTAAACCTACAGCTCGACGAACCGGACAAGTCACAAGTGGAGTAGAGAATTATTATTTCTGTGCGGTGCTTAGATCTCCCTTCATTTCTTTAGCTCTCTAGCGAAACACATTACACATGCATGGTGGTCACGCACGCTTCTCCTTCAAGTAAAAGAAAAGAAAAAGAAAGGCGCCAAAATCGCTCGGCGACAGGAGCAACGAGCAGAGCATGCCGGGACGGAGCCCCCTTCCGGAGGCTACAAGACGACGCCGTGGAAAGCCACCTTGTTGGCTTCTCCGTGCGCCGTAGCAATCGTCCGGACGCGTGTGTTTCCTGCCGCTTTTGTTTGCTTTCTGGCCAGCGCGATGGCGCTCATCTACGGCCTTGTCCCCTTGCGCTGTACCGACGCCGACGCGCACAGGGCCGTGCCTGCCTTTGCCTGCGACTGTGTCGCCGCGGCCGGATCCGAGGCCATGGTGAGCTCCGGAGCCCGGAGGAGGGATCGGTGATCGTCAGGGCTCAGGGATGTTGCCCGTGGCCGGCCCTTTTATCCATAGCCTTGTTTAGTTCCCAAAAAAATTTTAAAATTTTTCAGATTCCTCGTCACATCGAATCTTTAACCGTATGTATGGAGTATTAAATATAGATACAAATAAAAACTAATTGCACAGTTTGGTCGGAATTAACTAGACGAATCTTTTAAACCTAGTTAGTCCATAATTAGACAATATTTGTCAAATACAAACGAAAGTGCTAGTATTCCTATTTTGTAAATTTTTTGGAAGTAAACAAGGTCCATGATGACAACATTAGGATTCCACGATCTTGCTCTGTTGCTAGTAGTACTACTGTACTACTAGTACTAGATAACCTCGTGCAAACGAACAAGCCGGCCGCTGGTAGTGCTGGGATGAATGGTGGACTGGTAGTACAAATCGTGGCGCCGGGAAGCTAGTGGACGCAGTCGGGCCGGGACAGGCGCTGCCCATGACCCTGAGCGCACAAATGATTACGGCAAGAGCACAGGCTCATGGGCGCAATCAGGACAAATCACTGAGCATCGCGCAGAAATGCTAGTATACTATTACTGCCTTTTTTTTTGGTTGAAACGAACGAAATATGCTATTCCTGTAGCAGGAGTAATTTATTTCCAGGCTAGTAGGAGTACTACTAGGCATCGATCGCACCGCACGGGACGGGAGCGTGAGCTCGAGTGCACGCAGTGGCGCCCGCAGCAGCCTCCCCCGTCATTGTTAAGGCCAGTCTCAATGCCCCGTTTCAATACACTGTTTCCAAAACAAATCTGTTGATAGAGCATTAATAAAACGAACAATGAAACAACCTCCACAATGCATGAGTTTCACCTTGATGTTTCCTATGCTGGGCAAAGCATTTAATTACTGCAAAATGATTGGATCACATGCAAGATGGTGAAACAATTTAGTCCTCAGTGGTGGGAAACAACGCCAGCGGAGTTTCACCATGGTGAAACTACTTCCTTCTTTCTCCTCTTCGTTTCATACAAAAGGTACAGTTTTGCTGACATGGCGCTCTAATAAATGTGCATGACATCCTGGTGAAACCCCACTGAGACTGGGCCTAACTAATCTTCGCCGCAATCAATACACTGCTACCTACCACGCCTTCTTCTAGCTACTCTGCCACACCCCACCGCCACTACTAGTAATCACAGCTGTATCCGTATGCACTACTCGCCACTCG
>Ga0182004_10003286_pt1 | contig 12845 bp, 10 predicted proteins | sample Sormic07211540_1_FD_120479 | JGI IMG/M metagenome (GOLD analysis project Ga0182004, IMG submission 120479) | Endophyte microbial communities from Sorghum bicolor roots, Mead, Nebraska, USA - 072115-40_1 MetaG | ecosystem: Host-associated > Plants > Roots > Unclassified | place: USA: Nebraska... | reverse complement strand
GAAACTACAAGACAAATCTATTAAGCATAATAAATCTGTCATTAGTACATAGCACTTAAGGCTAATCATAGACTAACTAGGCTTAAAAGATCCGTCTCGCGATTTTCAACCAAACTGTGTAATTAGTTTATTTTTCTATTTTCATTTAATGTTCTATACATGTGTCCAAAGATTCGATGAGTCCTGAATTCGTGATGATGGGCAGCTGGGAGCTGATCCGGACATGCTCTGCCTCTGCGCCTGCGCCTGCGCCTGCGCGGCCGGCCGATCCGGCGCCGGCATCCACAAGGCCCTACAGTAGCATTCATAACTGCTCGCACCCATCTCACCTGTATAGTACGTCACCTCGCACTGTGCTCTAGTGTGCCCGCAGGCAGCGGCATGCCTGGGCATGGCAACGCCAAGGCAGAACGCGCGGGGGCCCGGCGAACCGTGGAGCGCAGCGTGACCACGCAATGAAACCAGCTAAACGCCGCAGCTGGCTCGATCGGTCCTGCTGGCTGCTGCACGCGCGCTCATGATCTGGGGTACTACAGACCACACGTACGTACGTACGATCCAGCTACCTACGTGCCTGGTGGGCCACTCAACTGTACCACGTTGTCATTGTCGATCCCGGAACCGGGTTCGACTTCGATCGAGTCCTGTACTGTACGTACGTCATGGCCCGGTAGTATATCGTTTCTCAATTTCTCCACGCACTCTCGATCGCCCCCCAAATAAAGTTCAAGGTTGGTCACTATTCACGCTTCCTTTACATGTGCTCAGCTCAGGATTCTTCACAAAACCAAAACCATGCATGTTGTTTACTACTCCGTACTTGTTTGGATGGGGCAGCTTATTGTTGTGCTAGCTGTTCGTTCTATCCAAGTTCACGCCTACGCAACGTACGCATGCATGCACGTTGGGCTGTACGTGTACATGCATGCATCTCAAAAGCCACATCTTGCACAGAAAACCTAATCAAAAGCGTCTTAAAAAAAAACTAATCCAGAGCGAGAAGCTGATCGAGAGAGATCGATCGAGTGGCCTAATGTACAGTATGATCGAGCTTTGACCGCCATTAATTGTTTAACTAGCTAGCTCTTTGATTGATAATACAACTAGCTAGGAGAAGCACCGAAACAGACGCGCAGATTAGAGGCATCGGATCCATGACATGCACAAGACTGTCTAAGATCCTACGGAAATGATCGCTTAGATGGCACTCGTCTCCTCCCAATCTCTTTGATTACGTGTGAACACGTGTCGCGAATAAACAAAACGAGCAGTTGGCGACAACATCAAGCATGCCACATATGCGTATGCGTGTGCGTGTATGCCGTTTGCTACGCGGCTGCAGCTAGCTAAAATATTGTTAAAGTTGGCTTATACATGCATGCCAAATGAGACATATCCATCGGAGAAGTTATTATGACAATTATAGTGACAAAAAAAATATTCAGTTCCTTAGAGCACACTCATGTACTCATATTGTCAACTGTGGGGTGTGTGTGCCACTCAAAGACCATGCATGTTTCTTACTCTCTCCATCCCAAATTATAAGTCATTTCAAAAATTTTGGAGAGTCAAAACATTTTCACGTTTGACCAAAATTATAGAGTAAAATACTAAGATTTGTAACGTAAAGTGCTATGAAAATATAATTAAAAAAGAATCTAATGATATTTAGTTGGTATTGTAATAATTATTATTTTATCATATAAATTTAGTCAAACTTTGAAAAAGTTTGACTCTCCAAGATTTTTGGAGTAGTTGATTAGTGAGTGAACAGACCCGCAATTGGACTGTCGATGTACCATTGTAGCTAAGTTTATGGCTTTTGAAAACCTCACTGAAAATCAAAGGTTTCATATAATACTTACAGAGTAGTGTTAACCGAGGACAGTCAGGCCAAACGCGGAACTAGCAAGGTAGCAAAATCTATTACTTTATCGCAAAGATGGGACAATAATTAAGCACTTGTTTTTTTTACTGATGGTTCGTAGGAGCAATTTTGTACATAACACACTGTGTAGTTTCAGAGATGCCTAAACCCCTAAGTGTGTCTCACACATGTTTAGCAAGATGTACATGCAGTGACGGAGGTTGCATAAATGTGTGTGTGTGTGTGGGGGGTGGGGGGGTGTGCAATTCAAAGGTACACTGCTACAGTAATTACTAATAGTAGTATAGACAATTGGAATTCTGTGAAAAATCTTTGTTTTTCCCATTTCTATCTAGACTGCAAAAAAAATTGGAATTCTGTCAAAGAAGAATAAACATATGCGCAGATTTGTATACTTGCAAGCTGTGATCCACTCATCGGCAAGTATACTAGCTAGCAAAGCATACAAGAGAGGCAAGAATTAGTTGCTTGCATGCAGCGACCTGCAAAACTCTAGAGTGATACAGCCAGAGCAAGTTTGGCCCCCACGTAGCTCCGTCCGTGTGTACAGGCAAGGACATGAAACCATTATTGTGGTTAGGAGTTGTTGCTACTTGCTGGACATTCTGGCTCATCAATAGAAATGATGTTGTCCTTTTAAAAAAATATTATCTTTTGTAGGTATTCTTCTTCATCCGGTAAAGAATACAATTATGGGAAACGTGTGCCTTCAAACCGGCTCAAGTTTGACCAAGTTTCTAGTAAATAACATTAACATTTATGTCTTATTATAAAAATATATTTTATAGCTAATCTAATGGTATTTATTGTCTCATGAGTGCTAGTACCTTTTCATATAATCTTAGTAAAAGTTTAAACTCTTTGACTCATTGAAATATGAGAATTACATTCTTTTATGGATGTAAGGAGTAGGTTACAGCTATACCGGCTTCATACTTGGGTTGGTCTCTAGAGGCTGGATATACAAAAATCTTGAAAATTAGGCCATTTTAGTCCTACATTCTCCTGTTCCTAGATTTTGAACATTCTGTGTTCCAAAGAAAGCCTAAAGAAACTACCACTACTGCTCTACTTTTCCAGCACCATGTGTCCGTTAGCAATTAGTCTAAATGATTCAGCCCAATGTTGCACTTACACACACATAACCTAAAATATTTATGGCGATTTGACGAGATTCCACTATTCCAGAAAATATGTGTGGCGACTTGATGAGATTTCACTATTCTAGAAAAACTTGGCAGAAAGTATTATTGGTTGATCTGTTGTAAAAGAAAAACACTGCTGAATAAGCCATGACAGAAAATATTATTGACTAATTTGTTCTAAGAGAAAAACACTGCTGAATGTCTGACAGATTTGGTAATAAACTCAAGCGAACAAAGAGTCAGTTGTGGCAAGGTGTGCTCCATGCTCCCATGATAGCTAAGGCCTTGTTTAGTTCGCAAAAATTTTCAAGATTCTCCGTCATATCGAATCTTTGGTCGTATGCATGAGTATTAAATATAGATGAAAATAAAAACTAATTGTACAGTTTACCTGTAATTTGTGAGATGAATCTTTTAAGCCTAGTTACTCAGTGATTGGACAATATTTGTCAAATAAAAATAAAAGTACTACGATAGCCGAAAACCAAAACTTTTACGAACTTAAACAAAGCCTAAGCTAAGCATCCTAGGGCAGGGCCGATCGAGGGGGCCGGTGCAGGTTTTGGGAGACCCAAAGAGAGACCAAACTTTGCGTTAGATGGGGGGGGGGCATTGCCTGGGGTTGTGGAGCCGGAGCACAAAGGCATGGGCCGCACCGCACAGGGAGCAAACGGCACGGCAGCACATTGGCAATTTGGCATTGTTTCCGCCGGAGAACTCAATTGGCTCTGAGATCGATTCTCCACAAAACATGCAGTGACGTAAACGGTGGGCCATCCGTGCGTGCCAAAGGCCTCGGAATTCCGGCCCCACCCAAAGGCCAAAGCGCTGTCAGTGGATTCTTAACCGTTAAACTAAGCTAGTGGCGTCGCAGGATCTAGTACCAATGTACGTAGGAGCCCCAAATAAAGCGATGTCAGGGCCTATTTAGCAGCTCCGATTCTGGCTCTGGCTCCTCTAGCCGTGACAAATTGCTCGCAGTGGCAGCCTCGCCAGGACATGATGCCACAGTAGTCATCATATGGTCAAAAAGGCCGCTGGTCTCCACGATGAGCTCAGTCGGTCGGGCTGGGAGCCCAGGGCGGGTTCATACTTCTTCCTATTCCTGTGTATCGTAGTGATACTGTGGCACATGCATGAAACATTAAATATAGACGAAAACAAAAACTAATTACACAGTTTAGCTGAAAATCACGAGACGAATCTTTTGATCCTAGTTAGTTTATGATTGGATAATATTTGTCACAAACAAACGAAAGTACTACAGTACCGAAATTTTTTCACTTTTCGGAACTAAACAAAGCCTATGACTCCATGAGCTGCCGCAGGTTGTGCATTTCCCCTAGCCCAAGTAGCCAACTATCACAGCCAGCACTGTCCCAAATAGAAGTGTGCTGCAATCTTAAAACGTACTTCTTCGGTCTCTAAACGTCCGTAGTTTTCATTTTCCGAGAAACAACTTTGACTAAATATATATTAAAAAACAATAATATTTATGATACACAATTAGCATCATTAGATAGATATTTGAATCTAGTTTTTTAATAAAATTATTTAGAGATAAAAATATTGCACACAATTTCTACAAAACCGAGTCAAAGTTGTCGGCATGTAAATCATGGCGACAAACATTTAAGGACAGAGTGAGCACGTATAACACCGATTTGATCTAATCTTGTGCCATATTACCTTAGGGCCTGATTAGTTCCCCATAGAATGCAAAATGCTAATTATTTTGGATGATAAAATACAAAATGCCAAAAATTTTAAGGTTATATTTAGTTTCATTCAAAATATAGAATTTATTGCTCTCGTTATGGACTCTTGAGCCTCTTTTGGGCTCTTGAGACCAAAATCCAAAATAAAGAATAACAACTATTTTCGTCTATATTAATTTAATACTCCATGTATGCGTATAAAGATTCGATGTGACGGGAAATCTTGAAAAATTTTGGGTTTTGGGGTGGAAGTAAACAAGGCCTTAGTTCACACCAAAAACCAACAAAATTTAAGATTTTCCATGACATCGAATCTTACGGCACATGCATGAAGCATTAAATATAGACGAAAACAAAAACTAATTGTATAGTTTACTTTTAAATAACGAGATGAATCTTTTAAGTCTAATTAGTCTTAACAATTACTAAATAAAAACAAAAATACTACAATATCTAAAATAAAAGGTTTTCTGGACTAGGCCTGTGTATTGGTGGTGTGGGGCGAAACCGCGGAAGGCTGGCTCACCTCCTCACCTGCTGACCTGCCTGCCCTGCCTTTTGGTGGGCTCTGGCCATTTTCTCCGCTTGGGAAATTGCAAAACCCATCAAAACCCCATGATTACCAAGGGTGGCACCCACCATGCTTTTGTCTTGTTTCCTACATTCAAGGGCCCACACGTGGCTCCTCTTGCATCTTTTTTATTAATCCGTGTTTGGTTCCATGCATATGCATCATATGCACTGTCGTTGTCCAGATCGATCGTCTTGCTGAAACCTTTAATTTACAGCTAACTATGCCGACGTACCTTACGATTTGCTCCGATCCATCGAAAACCATCAGTCTGAAAACTCTGAATGGCCACATGAAGAATGCAGTACGGTACTACCTTGTTTGGATGTAGTTAGGTTCACATCAATCCACGTATATTGATTTGGATTGGAGTAGAATTTGAACTAAATTGTACTCCAATCCACACTAACACATATGGATTGAATTGAATACGACAATATCCAAACAAGGCCTCAAGCGGTGGGGATATATATCCACACCACGCAAGGGCATCTTTGTTAAAGTAACTACAATAATTCAGTCATTCAGATAACAGCTTATACTCTGAATTGCTGCTATATATAGGTGCAGGCTAGTTTCAGTTTGTTTAGTTCCAAAATATTTTGTAAAATGTGAATAGTACCAATTTTGTTTATATTTAACAAATATTGTCCAATCATAGACTAACTAGGCTCAAACGATTCGTCTCGTCAATTTCGACCAAACTGTGTAATTAGTTTTTGTTTTCGTCTATATTTAATACTGCATGCATACGTCTAAAGATTCGATGTGACGGAGAATCTGAAAAATTTTGTAAAATTTTTTGGGAACTAAACAAGGCCTTGGATTACTTTCCAACGCCGTGTCTGTGAGGATCAGAGCACGCAGTCAAACAAAAGCGATTAGAACAGCAGCATGGTGCAGATAGCCAACAAGCCAACACTAACACGTGGTGCAGTTAGCAGTCTCCAGAATTATTCACCGGTGAGTATGGGAGGTTCCAATTTTGAAATCCAAAGTTACTGCGGCGGAGAAGAAGAAAGAGTGCTTGAAGAATCCCAATGAAACTGACCTAGAAAACAATGAATTACACACATAACCTAACCCTAACTTGTGAGTGGCTACTGAACCAGATTCCAAAGACAAACGCTATTTCTATTCTACTCCAAGGCCCAAGGGCCACGCTTTAGCTATATATTGTGGTCAGGGAGCATCAGGTTTTGAAGGACCCCAAAAGGGACCAAAATTTGCTTGCTTGGGAAGGGAGCAAGATCAAAACAATGGAACATTGCTTGCCTGGCCCTGGCCTGGGGTTCTGGAGCCGGAGCAGAAAGGCACAACACCAGCATGGGCACAGGTTCTCAAATGCACTGCAGCATAGGTCCACTGGAGAAGCACTGAAGCAGTGCCGGCCGTACTGCATCAGTGGCTTTGAGGTTCTCAAAAGCTTGCAGAGGTGACGTAAACGCTGGACCATCCGTGCGTGCCCCATGTATGTAGGCTACGCCCCGGAATACGCGCCGCAAAGCATTGTCAGTAAGATTGTTTAACGGATCTTATTAGTCTAACCTAATCTAAACGGGGGAGATCTACAATGTAGCAGGTAGCAGCAGTGCTAGCAATGTCTTCCTGTTGCAGATGGTACGTACTATATTATACGTATATTGTATATACTGCTGTCTGTCCTGTGCTGCCTATTCCCTGTGGTGTCCATGTGTATGATGAAGATGCAAAGATAACTTTACCGAAGATGAACTGATAGTGAAGCAAACACATACATTCGTCTGTCCTCGTTCGCTCCCAAAATGTCAAACCTCACGCAGTATAGCGGCATGAGTTTCTGGAATCACTCGATGAGTTAGTGTAATAGTGTTACCATAGTACTCTACTCCCTCCGGGTATAAGGTGTGTTTTAATTCTACTAGCACAAACCTTTGACTAATTATTTCTAAATTACTCCTTTTGTCTAGTTTATAAGTAGGCTTAGACGAAAAACTCTCATAACTCACTAGCTCGCTCGACTTGTTCCTTAGTGGCTCGGCTCAGATTGAACTTTTAGTTAATGACCTAGCTCGATTAATTGAAGAACTAGCTCGAGCAGCTCGCGAGCCAAAATGAGCCAAGAGAATTCACATGACAACAATTGCAATCAGCTCATGTATTCCTCGGTCTAACCCAATACAACTTTAAGCAGTCCATATATCCCTCTGTCTATGACTCAACATGATTAAACACTAAAAACGTAGACCAATAGACCCCTGGCCCCACCCAGTTCACCTCATCGACCTACCCTACGACATATTGTTTATTCTATTTTAAATATGCATGTGATGTGTTTGTTGCTAACTTTTGATTATAATTTTTAGTACGAGCCAAACGAGCTAGCTCGAGTTCGCTAACAAACCGAACCACGCTAGTCTTCTACCTTCTTTGTATAATGATTAATAAGTCATAACGAGCCGAGCTACTATGAGCAAAGCAGTAAAGAAAAGGGACACACATCAAGCATGGGCATAGGTAGCATGCAGCAGAGGGCACTCCGGCTGTCCGGCAGCGTTGTTTCCACCAACCGCCGGAGCGGCGAAGTAGATGTGTTGCTACTCCTACTTGCTAGTGGCTTTGAGATTCTCATCAGCCACAACACAAGCTTGCGGGTGACGTAAACCATGGCCTATCCGTGCGTGCCCATGCAGGTTGACATCGGAATTAGCGACCCCAAACCGCTGTCAGTGGGATTCTTGACCACTATGCACTAATTAATGCTGATGGCCTGGCCTGCCTGTGGGACGTGGGTGTCCGTGTGTCTGAACTGAGAGAATCAAACACAATTTGTCTGTACTTGGTGCTCGTCAGGTCAAATGGCACACAGGGCCATATGGGGCATGAACATAGCAGTAAACAAATGCTTTGGAATCACCTCGATATGTTTACCACTCCCCACTGCTTCTTGCAATCTTGCTTGTGTTGTGAGCAAAGCCTGATGCATCGGGCAGAAAAACAGAATGGGCTATACATACTTAGTTATGCGTCGTTTGAATGTTCAGTCGACAAATTGCACCTGCAAAAGGTAGCCACAGTAGTAATCTCTGGTGATCAGTGAGATGCGGGCCTGTAACTTTTTAGTGTTGGCTGAAAACAATCAAAATTGTTTTTCTGTACTCTCTCGTTTGTTCAGGTGCCTGGAATCGCAAGATTTTAGGCCACGTCCAGTTGATGGTAGTTGTGGGTCAAGGTTTAGAGGGATAGAGGACAGTGGAACAAGATTATTTTTCTTTCTTAATAGCATCAGAAGTGCATGATTTGGTAAAACTAGTGATGGTGAGGGTCCACAGGGTTAATGACTGAATATTTTATATACCTCTGTTTTGCATCACATCGTTTGTGGAGGCTTAAAAGAAATTCACTATTTTTTTACACTTCTCCTAAAACGAGTGCATGAAATCTGCCTTTTCTTCAGGCGACGTCGTGGTCCTTTGTTCTGCCTTTTCTTTGTGTGAATTTAAATCCATTAGATCTTCATCAGATGGTTCAGAGCTGTTTCCGAAGAGATATTGATTTTCAGGCACCAAAAGTCCTCCCATTTACTTTTACAGTCGCTGTTAACGTACCCTGCATCGGTGTAAGCAGGGGCGATCATCGAGCAGTGCAGAGAGACAGACAGCGACGGCGTCCTCTGGCTGGGGTAGGGTGGTCGCCGGCGAGTGGGCTCCAAATGCTGGATCAGGACCCCAATGTTGGGCAGGGCCTCACTGCGCGACGCTTTGGCTCTTTCCACCGAGACAGCATCACAGCAGCCGTTGCGTACTTTTTACATGCATGCGAATGCGATGCAAGTAGGAGTAGCTAGCAGTAGAGACGAAGGCGTACGGCGGCGGGCCCACCCCGTCCCCGTCGGTCGGCCAGCGACATCTCCGGCCGACCAGAGGCGGTCCAGTGATTGGTACCGGCTACCGGCCGGCGGCCGCCACCACCAGCAGCAGCGCCGTGGAGCCACGGACAAGAAATTCGGCGGCCGGGCGGCGAGCTCTGCTGGGCTGGACCATGGGCTGGACGTTGGGCCTGGGTTCCAGTTCTCATGGATTCTTTTGTGGGCCGACATCGGCCTTTGAGAACGTGGGCTTTACAAATGGCCGCTAAACATCCTTGCCAGCCCACACAGCCTCCTCGTCCGCTCGGCCCCTCCCCTCCCCTCCCCACGCCCCCGCCGCGCCGGCTCCTCTACAGTCGTCGCCGGGGTGGAGAAACCCTACCGTGCCTCCCTTCCTTCGGTCGGCCACCCACCCCTCGCTTTCCTTCCCACCAAGAGGAGAGTCGCGATGCCCGGAAACCGCGCGGTTGCAGTTGGCGGCGGCGCCGACCGGCTCAGCGACCTCCCAGACGGCATCCTCGAGCTCGTCCTCTCCTTCCTCCCGGCCGCGGACGCCGTGCGCACGGCCGTGCTCTCCAGGCGGTTTCGGGGCGCCTGGGCCCACGCCCCCGCGCTCAACCTCTCCGACGTCCTGCTGCAGGGCCGGTTCCTCGGCTTCGCGCGCGAGGCGCTCGCGCGGTACGGCGCGCCCGACATCCCCGCGCTCCACGTGACCATCGGCTGCGAGTGCAACCTCGGCCCCGCCACCGCCGCGTGGCTCCGCGACGCCATGGAGCGCGCCACCGGATCGGTCTCTGTCTCCGTGACGGCGCGGGGAGAAGCCGTGACGGCGCGGGCAGGAGCCCTAGATTGCCTGATTCTCCCGCGCTGCCTGAGAGCCAAGTCGATCGCCCTCATACTGAGCGGCGTCGGCTTCAAGCACTGCCCGCTTGTCCTCCCGGAGCCCGGCGCACCGACGTGGTTCGGCGGGTTGACGGAGCTGAGCCTCTCGAGGGTGCGGCTGCAGGAACGCGTGCGACCCCTCGGCGTGTTCCTGTCATCTTGCTGCACCCAGCTGAGGAAGCTGCGCCTTAGCAAGGTCACTGGGGGCCTGGCCCCAGATGAGGGGCTTACCCTGTGGCCGCTCGTGCTCCACTTGGACCTGCTGGAGGAGCTCGAGGTCGATCGCGTCGAGACCTTTACCAAGCTGCAGGTGGCGTCCTCCAATCTCCGCACCCTGGGCGTGCTCTCCTGCTTCAAGTCTTTGTCGCAGTGCGGCATGGACACCGTGGTTGAGATCTCGGCGCCGAGACTTGAGGTTTTCAGCTGGTCTGGCGCACTCCCGAAGCACCTCAGCTTCCTGAACCTGAATGGCAGTCATTGCATCCGGTGCCTGCGTCTGTCTGGTCTTTCTTTCTACTTGCCCGGGAAACAGATCCGGTCTGCCAGCGCTGTGAGGTTACTGGAGATGTGCCCTAGGGCCGACCATCTCATTGTTAGCATTGACATCCCAGAGTCCACCTCTCCGCCCATGTTAAACAGAGAGGTATCAGCACACGCTTGTTTAAGTTCATCATTTTCTGAACAAGTATTTTCTTATGGTATTTTTTTTTTCATCTGTGCAGGAGCTGAAGCATGTACCACACCTTCCTAACGTCAGAGTACTCTCCCTGGAGATGTTTGCGGTTTTGCAGCTTACGGGATGTCCCATTACGCCAATTATCTCATCCTTCCTCAGGGGATGCCCCAATCTAACACGACTTCACATTGACCTGTCGAAGCTGAACATTTTCTCAAGGTTGAATGCAGAGTGTTTTGGGGTTCGAGTAAGTATCTACATCTTCATAGTTCATAACATATTATGCAAGACATGTTTTGCTTAGGCACTAGGCAGTGGTGAGATGTATCTCCTTCGAAGATTTTTAATGTAGTTTTTCCCTGAGTTTCAACAGTTCCCTCATTTTAGGCCACCATGTAGGCACGCACTGTACCACCATTTTAAAGATAAAAAGGTTTAAACAGAAAATACTGTTACTGAAAAATAGTACTCAGTCTGTTCCAAATTATGACGTTTTGACTTTTCTAGATACATAGCACTTAGATATGAACTATGTCTAGAAACATAGTTAAATCAATATATCTAGAAAATCCAAAATGTTTTTATAATTTAGAACGGAGGGAGACATGATAATAGGCACCTCTTTTATTATTTCTTATTCGCAACCTATCAAATTATCTTTTCTATTCCTTATAATGTGAATGGTACCTGTGGTTGAATTGTATATTTAGGAACACTCAACTTAGTACTAGCACTTCACAATTATTTTTAGAATTTTATTTTAGTTTGATTTGACCAATGAGACTTGTGCCCCCCTTGGATATCAGGGTAATGATGAAACTGAAATGAAAAAGACTTGGCAAAGCACTGATCACCGCATGTGGAAAAGGAAAACATGGAGAGATCAACAACAGCTAATCTCGCTTCGAGAGATAAGGCTCAGCGGGTTCATGGGAACAGACCGCGACATGGAGATCGCTGATCTTCTCTTTGGGGTTGGGGCTTCACGACCAGCACTTGAGAGAATATCTATATCATTGGTCCCTCAATTAACCCAAGGTGTGGATGGCAGTTCTGCTTGCGGAGTACTGTGGTACGCCATTGGTGCGAAGATGAAGACTGAGTTCCCTCTTGTGGGAGGATGCTGGGAAACGTTCCCGAGGAAAGAACTCACATGGACCAGAACATGAATTGCAAGGGTAAATATGGTTTATAAAAATATTATAGTAGAACAAATACTGTTGCTGCATTGTAGGATGGCTACTAGCTCCTTGACCACACATCAAGTAGTCAGACGTTTCTAGTTAAGTTTTCATGCAATGAGGGTTCAAATTTGATGAGGAGATGGTGATTGGCTAGGGCCACACCAGTTATCCTGAGTGCTAGAGCTCTTGTTATTGGTATGGTTATTATTGCAATTATTTTGGTGAAGTATTGTGGTATGGTATCAATGTACAAGTGCTGCCAAAGTGCCATGTTTTCTTCTGCACCAGCATTTACTTTGAAAATTGGTGGCCATATTTTTGCTACTGGAGAGTGGAGACCGCGTCTTGTCCATTCCAAGTAACAAATAAGCAAGGCTTGGCATGCACAAAGTTTATGAAAAATACAGAACTTGCAACATTCTTGTGGCGACATGTCTACTGTCTAGTGCTCTGCAAGGCTCCGTGCTGAGCCAAAACAACTAACGTAGCTGCGCGCTTTCAGCCTTCCAGAAAATGTAGGGGAAGACGTCGAAAGAACAGAGGCGTGTAGTCACCTATCTGTTACCACCGCTCTGCTTTCACCATGTCGCAAGGATATGCTTCGATGCACGAGTCGGAATGACGCCAACAATGGCTGAAGCATGGGATGTCTCCTACTTGGATGTGAACACGATAACATGTGTTTTGCTTCGTGATAGCTTTTACCAGATATTAATCTTGTACGAGGTGAAACATATTGGAAACTCTGATAACTTATCAGATTATAATCTTGTACGAGGTGAAACATATTTGGAACTCAGCGTCTCAAGGGATGGATCGTGATGCTGTCTGCGTCTCTGCGATAGCAATGGACCATGAGATTCCTAAAACTCTCATGGGAATTCTCTTCCAATTTCCAAGCTGGGGCATGTCAACTACGGAGTACACGACTGTT
>Ga0182004_10003285_pt1 | contig 12845 bp, 10 predicted proteins | sample Sormic07211540_1_FD_120479 | JGI IMG/M metagenome (GOLD analysis project Ga0182004, IMG submission 120479) | Endophyte microbial communities from Sorghum bicolor roots, Mead, Nebraska, USA - 072115-40_1 MetaG | ecosystem: Host-associated > Plants > Roots > Unclassified | place: USA: Nebraska... | reverse complement strand
CCCCCCTTTAGAGCTAGAGCAAAAAGCTTCGCTTTGTTATTTACTAACCTCTTGCTCTAGTGAGTTTGTAGAATTTTTAAATAGGCTATTCACCCCCCCCTCTAGCCATATTAGGACCTTTCATCTAGCGAGACGGAGAACGCCTCCTGTCGCTTGAGGCCTGCCTTGGGCTGAAGCGGAATAGTTCAAGCCCAGGTTGGAGATATCCTTTGGGCAGCCCAGCTATCCTCCTTTCCAGTTTCAGGTGATTTGGGCCTTGGCGTTTGTTATGAAAATGAGATTTGGGCTCTTTACTGCGTTAGCTTGGACACCCTGGTTTACGCTACCTGACAATGTTGTTTTCATTTTTCTCTAGGCTTTGTTATTTCTTCTTTCCAACTTTACACTAGTTAAGTAATTTATTTTTATATTTTTACCTTTTTAAATTTCTTACACTCCATAAGATATATGCGATGTTCAGTAGTATATTTTGAGAATGTTTATATAGTATAAATAGAGTGCTCTATGATTATGTTCAAGTATTCCTGTAGTACTTGTAAGATGTTGTATAATATATTTGGGTTGTTTAAATAGTATATCCATGTAACACCGAAGAATTTGCACCTTTTCAAATAGATGAAACTTGATTTAATTATCCAATTTTGTGGCATTCAAATTTACAAAATAATAATTTTTGGTGAATCTTAAAATCAAATATAAGGTTAGACACATATTGTTGTATTCATGTTGGTGCATTTTTTATTTTGCGATGAGTGATTTTTGACCAAATTTGAAGAGGAGATAAAAATCCCTTGAAAATGAATTTGGAAAATCACTTTGGAAAAAGAAAAAGGATTTTCTTTTCCCTTCCCTCTCCCCCTCCAATTCGGCCTACTGGCCCAGGCCCGCTACAACTTGCTCCCCTCCTACACGCTGCGCGTGCCTTCCACTCACTCCCTTCATTACACTACCAGGACGGGCCCGCTAGTCAGCCCCGTCGTCTACATCCCCCTAGACTCGGGCGCGGGTTGACCTCACTACCACCGCCTTCCCCGCGCTTCTCGGTAGCTCAGGCCACACCCGAGTGCACCTGCGCCCCTATATAAGCTGCCGCACCCGTAGCGCCCCCTCTCTCAACCCTAACGCTGCCAATCACACTGATCTCTAGGCATACATAAGGCTTGTGCATCTCAATTCATCCTTGAATTGGGGTGTGACAATCCATGTGATGTTTTTAATTTTGCTCTGCTACGTGGTTTTTAATTTTTTTGTGTTTCGTTATGCTTTGTTCTATCTTTAATTAATGTTTTTATTTATGTTACTAATGTATCTTTGGTTGTTTACATAGTACCTCTGAGATGCTTTGTAGTATACATTTTAGATTATCCAAGTAGTGTTTATGTGATATTTTTTTTTTGTTTTTATCTATTACTTGCCTTTTTTCTTTGTATTATTTATGGTTTCCCTTATATTTTGTTCTAATTTTTATTAATGTTATCCATATATTTAGATTTTATTATTTATTTTTCCTATATATTTCATAACAAATATAGTTCATTCTTCTTATTTTCACCCATATTATAATACCATTAACATATTAATCTAAATCTAAAATATTGTTCTTCTAAGTGTAGAACATTTTTCTTGCGAAGACGGAATATTGTTTTTAAAACATAGAACATCATTGTCAGTTGTCGGTTCTTGGTTTGAATCGGCAGTGGTACTATCAGTGCCAGTTCAAGAGACATCACTTGGTAGTACAAACTTTCTGATATGATATTCGAAGAAAATAAACTTTGTACCAACGTACATTGTAGCACTCGATGAGATCTATAACTTTGTGGTTCATAACTTTTCGTTTGAAGTCGTTTTAATGCAGAAATATGCATCACAAGATTTTATAAAGTTAATACTAAAAAATCTATATGTTATATAGTCACAATTGAGTGTGTACTATAGTGGTAGGGAAGGAGAATTAGGTTTCATATGGATAAATGATCGAAATAAAAGTGGTAAATCTTAAAAAGTTATGCAACTTTATAGTTGATAACTTTTTCATTTGAAATCGTCTATGTAACAAAAATTATTTTTGAGTTTGTCATATTTAAAATTTTATTTTTATAAATGACCTGGGAAGGAGAAATGACAAAAATGAAAGCTGTAAATCTCAAAAAGTTGTACAACTTTGTTGTTGAAAACCTTTTTTGAAATCATCTATCCAAGAAAAAATATGTTTGAATTTTGGTGACATTTGAATTTGAATTTTTTAAACGATCTCTGATGAATAAATAACCAAAACGAAGTTCTAGATCTCAAAAAGTTATAAAACATCATAATTGATAATTTTTAATTTAAAATCATCTATCCATGAAAAATCATGTTTGAATTTCTCGTAATTCAAATTCAATTTCTTCAAACGAGCCCGAATGGATTGACCAAAATAAAAATTATTGATCTCAAAAGGTTATTAAACTTTGTAACTAATAACGTTTTCATTTCAAACCCTCTATCCATGAAAAATTAGTGAATTTCTCACATTTGAAATTCAAATTCTTCAACCGACCTCCGATGGAGAAATGACCAAAACAAAAATTGTAGATCTTGAAATGTTATAAAATTTTGTAATTGGCATTTTTATTTGAAATCATCTATGGAATTTATATTTGAATTTTTCATGTTTGAAATTTAAATTCTTCAAATGACCTCGGATGGAGAAATGACCAAAACTAATTTATAAAGAGTTGATGTTGCTTTTGGTGCCATGAAGTTTTTTTCATGCCTAGATAATTTTCGAGTGTCAACACATTGACAAAACTAAACCCTAATAGAATGTTTGATAAGAAATAATGAAGGAGATGGAGAAAGAAGACAGCGCCCCAGGTCATAGAGCAAGGGGATCCCTATATAGTTTTGTTTTTTCCTGCAAAAGTAAAAAAGATCCCCTAGCTTTTTTTTAATAAAGGATAGAAACTATCCGGCTTCATCTACCCATAGGTAGAATCAGACCAAATTAATACAACGGGAGAAAAAAAAGAAGATAAATAACGGAAAAATTACATCCCCAACAAGGGCTCAAGTAGTCCTAGGCAACAAACCGCCTTGATCCAAGATGTCAACTCCTCTAGAATACGATCACCAGCGTCAAGACAAAGTCGTCGAAACACGTTTGTCACACCTTAAAAAAGATAGTGAAAACGTTGGACACCGACCACCATTGAAGATTGGATGCTTCTTCCAAGGCAACAGCGCAAAGAACTTGGAACAGACACGGGCCTGCCATCCAAACTCCGAGCAGTTATGCCAATGACACCTCCTCCGACAAGAACTGCACAACGGAGAGACGTGGTTCCCGGCCATGACGAACAACCACTTCGACGACGAGCCAACACACCGCCGCTGGCCCGGAGAAACCAGGCTAGGTTTTCACCCAGTTGTTGGACGACCACAACCGCTACAGCTCCAGCGATGCCTTCAACAAGGTGAGTAGCACCGTCAGTACCACCGTTGCCGGCCCGGCGTAATGCTAGGCAGGGTTTTCACCCAAACTGCAGCCAGACGAAGATCGCTGCGTGCCTGGGACTGGCACCCGCCGGATCTGGGACACCCATCGAATCCTAGTGGACTCAGGGCCCCGAATCTAGGAGGTGCGCCGCCGACTTCCAGGCAGCGCCGCGCCGACGCCCACCGCGACGCTAGCAGTAGGACCCCACTTGGAGAGAGAGGATCCATGTCTCCTAGCACTGGATCTCGCCAGGCACGGGGACATCATCTCTCCACCTCAGGTGCCATGGAGGCAGATGGACAGAAAACGAAAAAGATGATGCACGAAACTGCACTGCCGCCAGGATCGACGAGATCCATCCCGCACGGAGGAGCTTGTAGAATTCCTGGAGACGACCTCGCCGCCGCCATCACAGAGGGTCGCGTGGGCCTCCCGGCGTTCCTCTCCGGCAGCAGCGAGGGGAGGGAAGACGGGGTGGGAGGGTGTGGCGGCTGCTAGGGTTTGGGAAGACGGGAGCTAAGTAAGCTAGGTAGCTGGTGATAGATAGGCGTATACAACACCAAATTTCAATTATAGTTGCTCCCATATAGTATATAGTATATATTATATCCTGCTAAAGCGGGGCATCCATGCACCACTACCACTATTCTCAATGTTTAGGTGAAATAAAGAAAAGTTATATGTGTCGCATAGCTAGCAAGCATCCCGGTCACGGATCTATCGATCGACCACTCCACTTTTCGCACAGTACTCGCTAGATATACATGCCTTTGTATCTGCTGTCCTACTCCAATCAGAGAACCAAAAAAATGCATGTTGATGAGATTCCTGAGCCAAAGCAAACTGTAGATGGAGGTCGGCCGCCGTGCGTTGACTTATCTAAAAACCTCTAGCTAAAAATATTATTATTTCATTTATTATGAGAGAAAAATACTGATAAATGTCTGAAAAATTTGACACATAAAGTCCCGCGAACAATTTCTATCGCACCTTTTCTCGCCCTGCACATGACGCCACGCACACGCAAAATCGCTGGCTATTAGATCCAACAGGTATGTGGACTGGTGTCATCACAATCTTGAGGCCGGGCTGCAATTGCAATCCAAGTTGCCGCTGGCCAGCGGCGGCGCAGAATATTGCTGCGATCCGGCCGGCCGCCGCTCTTTCAGCAGCACTACTACCTCGGCGTCCTGTGCATATCTTTCTCGCGGGCAATAATTAGAGGATTCATATTATTCCACTCGTACGTACACGTCGCGATCATCGGTCCCGTTTGTGGATTTGCGGCGGGCCGGCCAAACGATGGAATGGAACGCGAACGTGCAGCCTTGTGAACCGCACAGCACAGACCTCGTGTCTCGGGTGCGTGCAACAAAGACGGCGGGTTTGGTCGGCAACGCAACCTCCATCGTCAAGTCGTCAGTCTTCGGCTTGACCTCCCGTATGCATAGAACCATTAATTCTCTGCTGGCGATGGAATAAAAAAAGATGATTAATTAGTTATTAAGAATCTAGGTGGTATTTGATAAAGGTCATCAAAAACTTTTTTGCAGATTTTTTTATTGGGGATACTGTTAATGATTTTGTGCTCTGTTACAGTACTTGTACTCTTAACGCTTGCAAATTATATAGAAATGAGAGCAATGCAGTTGTTGGCATCATACGGTTTTTGGTTTATCGTCTTAAACTTTTAGTTGTTTTTCTATAGTAACTTTGAACTGATACTTCTTTTTAGATTAGAAATCCATTATCTAAAAACATAAGAATCTCGCTAGTAGTAATCTGAAAAGAGGTCATTGCAGACGTCCCTTTTTTTATACCACAAGCGGTTTTAGTTACCACGTGCCTGTGGTATAAAAAAGCCGGTGTAAGAGATATAAGCTGCCTGTGGAACCGCCTATGGTATTGTCCTATTTGTACAGGTCCCCCAACGCAGTCGGCGCTAAAAAACGCCTATACAAATGTGTTCTCAACCACCTGTATAGTATGTCTGCGTACTTACTTTGTTTGTAAGCTAATTATGGCAACCTAAACCAGCAAACTATCATCCCCTGCTTTCGGAGTTGGATCATTCTAGGAATATAATCCTTTCTTCAATCACAGTGCAGATGATGCGTACACTCTCATCCCTATACATGAATGCATGCATGCAATTCATATTTCTATCAGCACCTAGGTCTCCAAATGACTTAGTTTGCAGATCTCGAGGTAGATGATAGTCACTCTTGGTCTTGGATTACCAATGCTCTGGAATCATAGTCACTCTCCATATATTAAGAGCCTGAGCTGTTATGAGCTTTTTTTTTGCCAAACACTCTTTTGAAAAACAGCTTTATGAGTGAAGTTATTTTTTCTCCTTTCACAAAGACATGAGTTGGAATGAAGCTAAATATACTAGCTTATCCTAACTCTCTCCTCTATTTTTTTCTTTCATCCATGCAAGAAGCTGCTGGTGAAGCTATTTTTCCATATAACTTTTTTAAAATAGCTCAACTTTCCTTAGAAATATGCTAATGAAACTCTTTTCTAAAAAAATAACTTCGCTAGTGAAGTTGAGCTATACCAAACAGGACCTAAATAGTGAGCAGGATTGCCTTTTCCTTTTCCATGCGCATGCATCCTTCCTTTCTTATATTTTTCCTTGTATGTGTTCAGATTTTAATTTTATTTAACATTTTTTTGAAACATTTTAAGTAATGTTTGTGCTATATCGAAAGGTATTTTTTTTCCTGAGGCTTGGTTTTTTGAACATTTTTTTGAGCCACTGGTAATCTGCTTTATTGTGGAACAAAGGGATATATTTTAAACCCCATACGTGCATAAGTATATATTTTCTCTTACTAAAATAATATAATCGATAAAGCATATATCTAAATGCAAATTCAAAGTATTTATTTGTAATTCCCATAATTATCAATATCGATCTATACTTGATCGAATTTGAATTTAAACTAAAATATGGTAAATACTTCTATCCAACAAATTTGAGCCTGTCATTATGTACACACTCTGTAAAAAATATATATATCTTACATACATGAAAAATATCAACTGCTAACATATTACATTTCTATCCACATTTGGAGCTATATATGTCGAAACATGACCTAATTAAAGTGCCTCAATTGCAACCATTTCCTACTTGCTGACAAAATGGACACTGTTCTAGAAAGCAAATTAGAAGAGTGATGGTATGCACCTGAACTATGTTGTCTCTCCCTTGATCGAGTGGGCATAACATGGAAAAGTAAATGTCACTCTCATCGTCTTTTCTCCCTCCCTGCACAGCCTAGATATATAACCTAGCTATCAGGCAGGCATATCCATCCCACACAGGCCGCGTGGAGAGGGGTGGTGGTTGGTTTAATTTTTTTTCCGATTGAGAGGTTCCACCTTTTGTTTATCCTCTTCCCACATCTATTTCACCAGGATTACGTTGTTGTTAGCTAGGATGGACCTGGTGGAAAAAGGAGATTGGGGGCATCGAAACAAATGCAAGTGTCGGCAGAGGAAGAGGATGACAACATTTTGAGCCTTATGGGCATTTCATGAAGTTATCTGATATAACGAGTGATGGTGAAATCGTTATGCAAGGAACAAATAATATGATTGATTAGAGTTATCTGATTATGCGAAGAATAATAATTGAAATTAACAATATGCGAAGAATAATAATTGCTATGCAAGGAACAAACAATATAACTTAATTATGCGAAGAATAATAATTGAAATTAACAATATGCGAAGCACACTCATTATTGTCAGATTCGGTCCCAAGAACAGACTATATAAAGTGCTGCTACAAAGTGGTCTCGTTTTTTGCAATAACAAATTGAGAGTTATATTGGTCAAGTACGTGCCGCGTTAGAGCTCGCAGCTCCCTTTATTCAGACAAGCAGCTTTATCTCCAAGCTTGGGTACTGTTCACATTATACGGAGCTGCCAGTACTTTCTTGCGGCTCTGCATGTGTTGCATGCGGCGTACCACGATTGACGAGAGAAAAGAACCAAGTACATCAGACACCGTCAGTTATCTTTACATATATAAGATAAGATGGGCAGATAAACCGTGTGGACCTCTGTCCAAGCTTGCAGTTTTGCCTATTCAGGCTCAGATTTAATGATACCTTATTTACAGAAAGCCATTCATTTTTTTTACAAGAGTGTCAACTTTACATTTTAGAATCTTGAATGGTGTTTTTTGCGCTACAACTAGTTGGGAAATTCTGTTTATTAATTAATATTATTGCTTTAGCTCATATGTATCTAATTTTCATATGGCGGGCACTTGTATATAGATTTTTTGAGCTGGTACTAGTCTGCTGCGAATTTCAGTTGATTAAACTCATACTACACGTAATCTCTAGTTAAAACCAAAAGATTTTCGAAACTAAACAATGGCCTGACTCTCCAACGGAAAGGTGAAGTATTCCTGCATCTCTTCGCTAACAGAGATTGCGTGTAGTACGAGTTTAATCAACTGAAATTCGCAGCAGACTAGTAACAGCTCAAAAAATCTATATACAAGTGCCTTCGATAGAAGAGAGCTGATGCAAGGCCTTGTTCTCAAAAATTTTCAAGATTCCTTATCACATCGAATCTTTGCAAACATGTATAGAGTATTAAATACAGACGAAAATAAAAACTAATTACACAGTTTGTCTATAATTTGCGAGATAAATCTTTTGAGAGAGTTACTCTGTAATTGGATAATAATTGTCACATACAAACGAAAGTGCTATAGTAGCAAAAACAAAAAAATTTCGTAAATTGAACAAGGCCCAAATATTAATAGGCAAATGTTATAGCAGCTTCTTTCAATGAAGCACAATGTCACCAACCTACTGACATACCAATAGTCCATAATTTGACCTGCAGACGATGGACTTTTGTATATAAGGACGAGCATCGAAGCCTATACACTCCGACCGTCCGACGCACTATTGTGTTTGTGTCCCATAAATTACCCTTGACTATTTTCTAAATCAGTTGCATATATATATCGTTGAAGCAACCAACAACGAAGATTATTGTTGTGGTATGTGTACTAGCTAGCTAGCTCGCTAGCTTGTTATATGCATGATGGGTCACCGTCGTCTTGCATTGTTTCTATGCTGTCGCTTGATCCATCACCTGTACCTCCGGCCACCGCAGCCGCCCTCCCTCTGGCAGTTGAAGTAGGTGGCGGCGACAGGCGGTCCGAGGCTGTAGCAGGCGGCGAAGTCCCTGGTGTTGAAGTTGGCGCGCCACCCCGGCGCGTAGATCGACTGCCGGATCGCCTGCCGGAACACGATGAACACGAACCGGTGGATCCCCGCCGATGGCCGGGGGCTCTCGTACGCCACCACCTCGTTCCCATGATTGGCACCAGCTCCTTCTGGTATATCAGTCACCAACCTAGATATATATCACATAAGCATGTTGTTACACACATCGATCAGTCACCAGGGTGCGTGAAATAATAATGCGGAGAATCTATGCATGTAATATAGATATGAGACACGAACTGAAAAACCAGCTGCAAATTAATTAAAAATAAAGTAGAATGCATGCATGTACTGTTGGAGCTTGCATTATTGGTACGTACCAATGGAGATACTCCCGTTTGGTCGGGTTGCTTGGGCTGGGCGCATCAGGGTCCAGCATCAGCAGTGTGTAGAACGCCGGCGTCCCGTCGCGGCGGCCTCCGGTGATGTGCACCGTCGGCTCGCCGGCGACCTGGGACGGCCTGAGCTCCGACCCGCAGGTGATCTCGCGCCCGCCGTACATAACTCGGAGCAGCGCCGACGCTGAGAAGTAGTCCACGATGTCGCCCACGATGCTTCCAACCACTAGCGGATCCCTCGACGACATGATGCTATAGCTAGCTAGCTAGCGCTGATTATATCGATCGAAAGATCGATGGCACAAACTCTTAAGACGACGTGCGTACACTAGCTATATATATATATCTTGGAGCTTTGCCAAGCTGAAATGCTGCTAGCTAGCTTATTAGCTTAATTTGTGAGTTTGGGGTGGTATGGGGGAGTGCGACTATTGCCTATATATAGGCGGCGTCTGGCAAAAGAATTGTGGTGGAACAATCTTGGAGAAAAGGAGATCAAGAGAATGGAATGGGATGCCTCTATGCATGCTTACAGACATATAGTGGCATGCATGCAGTGAGTGCAATATATAATACAAAGATAGTATATATATGCTACCTGCGCCCTTTGGTCAAGTAAATATTCCTCAGTCATCAAGTGCAATAAGAGAATCTGGAAGATCCTGATGACCATGCATGAATGAAATTAAGGATACGTGGTATGTAGTTGATCACTTCACGCCATATATATCTTGGGAGAATATCGCAAGCAAACCGTTGATTTCTGATCGGACGACAGCCATAACGTTGGATTATGGTAGAGTGGATGATATGATACGATTCCTAGTCCGTCCTTCATCGACAGGTCCTTGCATTAGCCGGCCGGAATCTACTTTATTTTTCTGATCTATGAAAAGATCCATCATAATCTGTTAGGGCTTAGATATATATGCATGTGTGTAGGTGTGGACAGGCCATTTTGGAGTTAAAACCTATTTAATTACCGATGAACAAGATCTTGACGCTAGCTACCTTCGTGCCATTATTCCTTCTACTCAAGATTTGCAACGCCAACGCGGATGGTGGACCGTATGCAATGTACTCCTACTATTGGGAGTGAGGAATGCAAGAAAGTGCTGTTGCTTTTCGACAACGCTGTGTGTGTATTAACCATATTTAACCCCGGTGGTATCCCCACGCCTCAGGATTGTTTTTCCTCTTGACATTTGTGCTATCAGGACATAGATGTGACTTGAGTTCATTCATGTCCCAACATACGTATACGAGTTTCTTAATTTTGCTCCCCAGTGCTGCGTTGTGGTATTGGATTCTGCCCATGGCGGTTCATATACACACAGCCGTTTGTGGTTTGTGTACACACACTTTTTCTTAGATAATAACACATATGCAGTTTAACAAAATATTCTTTAGTTAATGCAATTTAGTCATACGTGATCAAAATCTTAGGGCATGTTCACTTGTCTGAATAGTCATGGCTGAAAGTACTGTTCGCGCACTGAAATCCGAAGCTTTTCACCTGTGCCGATCATCCTAGGGATACTACAACGACCTTTGATCTTTTAGTTTTTCAAAACAAAGAAGGTTCTTTTTATGCAACTCTAAGTCTTAAAAACGTGAGAAAAGAGAGTGCCTTCGCCGGCGGCCGTTTAGCTGTCGCCAGCCAATCACCCCCGCCACCCTTCTCCCACCCATGGAGATCTCCTTTGATCCATCTCGACTTCCTCTTCATGGATGGACTCCCGGATCTCCCCTTCGGCACAAGAGTGGAATTTGCCAAGTTAGTTCATCGACGTTTCGGTTGCTTGGTGAGTCCCGGAGCCCCGTCCTCTCCAACGATCTTCCATCTTGTTGCAAGTTTTGGTCGCTCTTCTATTCGCCTGAATGAGGAATCTGTGAGCTTGATCCTTCAAGCCTCCATGCATGGGAGGTGTAGCCAATGATTTCAACGTCATTCACCTCTCGGGGTGGATGTTCAGATTTTTGGTGTCTTGCAAGAATGTTGGTTTCTTGATTTATATACTATATAACATTGCTTGCAAATCCTTTTCCATCTTTTTCTCCCTTTAGAGAGAAGGAGGTCGTAACTGGCGAAGAGAGTTTGCCCTTTACTGCAAAGAACAAGAGGAGGAATGGACCATTATTGGTTCCAACTCAAAGCAAATAAAAAAGAAAAGCTTTGCAGACATTGTTCGCTCCTCATCAGGGAACAAAGATTCAGTCTTTTTACGGCTTGCTTAACCTGATGATTATAATCTGAACTTTGGAGAGTTTGCCCTTTATTGCAAAGAACAAGAGGAGGAATGAACCATTATTGGTTCCAACTCGAAGCAAATAAAAATGAAAAGCTTTGCAGACATTGTTCGCTCCTCATCAGGGAACAAAGATTCAGTCTTTTTACGTCTTGCTTAACCTGATGATTATAATCTGAACTTTGGAGTCCAATCATGCGCAGCCAACATGAGCGTGATCTCTGCCCCTGGCTCAATTCGTATCCCCAATCCCCAGCGTGTTCTTCACTGGACCAAGAAAAATCAGCCTTCTAATTGATGGATTATGAGGACGCTACGCTAGCTAAGAAAAAAATTTTTGACCTCATAAACAAGGATCAACTGCAAGTTATAGATCACGGGATTACCACTAGACGCGCAGATGCAGCGGAAGCAATCGGTGTAGTTGTGCGCGTAGTAGCAGTGTCGTGCAGTTGCGTGGTCGTCCACCACACCAATCCCTCTCCCGTGGTTCATCCTTGTGCTCCAGATGCAGCACCTCTGAGGTATCCCACACGTGCGAGGAAGAAGCGTTGTGCCTCCGGACTGCTAGGTCCACGAGGAGCAAAAGGCGTGAGCGTGGGTGAGCGGCGGCGGCTGCCTGATGGCATGGGATTAACCCTAGCCACGCCCCCTCCCTCTCTTATATAGGCGTCCTCCAATTAGAGCCGAGTCGGAGGTCCAATTAGAAACCCAAGCCTTGTCAAATTCGGGTCCAACCCGAATTAGGTTTCCAACCCCTTAAGCACGTGATCCTATGGGTTCACGTGCATATAGACATGGGCCGAGTACTCCTACTCGCCTAATAGTTGATAGCAGCCTCTAGCAAGGCGTAACAACTCCTATACATATGCAAAGATCATATCAGACGAACCAATACATACATATACATGTTATTCCCTTGTCACATGATATTTGGTCCAACTCGTGGGTTAACACTTAACCCAAGCACGGCCATGCATTTGTTGATCCAATCAGTTGAGTGATCCAGTGATAACTCTCTCACATAGAGAGGGGCAAGTTCCATCTTGATCATCTATGTCTCACAGCATGTTCCCCGACAAACCCAAAGACCACCTTTATAACTACCTTGTAATGGAGTAGCGTTTAATAGTCCCAAAGTAGGTCATTTCACATCTTGAGAACATACGACAATCTCAGGTCTAAGGACATAGCGTACATGATGTATAAAGAGATTATAAGAACATCTCATGTTGGGTCAATCTAGCCCTATGTCATACATGTGCCCACATTATTAGTTTGACATCTCTATATATATCTATGACTTGTGAAACAAAGTCATCAACTAATACATGTGGTAGTCTAATGTTCATGTGTATCCTCACACGAACTCTAATCAGGTACAACTTTTAGAATAACCATACAAGTAAAAGAGTTTCACAAACAATTCACATAATTGTTAATCAATACAAGTTTGTCTATAATGGATATTCACTAAACTCATAATATATGTCATGGATACAATCGTAAT
>Ga0182004_10003284_pt1 | contig 12849 bp, 14 predicted proteins | sample Sormic07211540_1_FD_120479 | JGI IMG/M metagenome (GOLD analysis project Ga0182004, IMG submission 120479) | Endophyte microbial communities from Sorghum bicolor roots, Mead, Nebraska, USA - 072115-40_1 MetaG | ecosystem: Host-associated > Plants > Roots > Unclassified | place: USA: Nebraska... | reverse complement strand
TGCCTAAGTCAAGCTACTAGATCAAAGCCCCTCTTAATAGTACGGTCAAAGGAAAACAAAGTCCTAAACTACTCTAAGTGCCCTTCTTCACCATACGGCACTTAGACCTAGTCTAGTCTTGACAAAGTCCATCAATCCTTTGAAAACCGAAACGATTTCCACTATTAAGTAGGCATGTACGTCCCTGTCCATCGAGTACCTATTTACCATGACCTTACCTATGACTTTGCCTCTACAAAACACACGTTAGTTATAGTAATCAATAATGTCATTAATCACCAAAATCACTAGGGGCCTAGATGCTCTTTCAACAGCCATCCTCATCCTTACATGTACCATATCGATTACTGCTTTCGCTGTCACCTGACATGTTGGCATGAGCTCGCCAACATTCACCTTGTTTCTCACATCCCACCAGTGCACAATACGGACAAGTGCATTGCCCCTACAAGTTGGATCTTTCGCCTTGGGTGCCAACCTTTAGTAGTTGTGTTACCCTTTGATTCTTTCGCCGATGATGTTTGCCTGCTTTTCAATTCCAATGTCTCAACTGTTTGCACTTTGCACTAGCAAAACATTTTAGCTAGTATTTAATTTATATACTTTAATTCGTTTAATATTTGCTATTTTCCATCGACTCTGGTTGCCCAAGTGAGGGTGTGAGATCCATCCATATAGTAGATCAGTAGTTGTTTGAGGTTTCAGACTCTTTATATCTTTCCTAGTTTACAGAAATAGAGATTTTGGTGAAAAATACCCTCTCAATAGCCTTTTCAATTGAAAATCTAAATATAGATATCTTCCGTTCTGGATTTCTCGCTAGCTAAAGATAAAAAACGAGAATGACTCTCTAGATGTCCACACATGATATAGAAAAGCTTTTGGATAGTACAAAGATTTAGAAAATGACTTTTACTCGAATAAATCACCGGGCCCATACCCCTCCACGTCGTCTCTTAGGGTGACCGCCGCCGCTAGCTCAAGCTCCACTGCCATAGCCCATCCCCGACCGTTGTCGCCACCATCTAGAGCACAACGACAACCGCGCGCTGCTGCTCTAATAAGTTTTGGCACGCAACAACCTCTCCTCTCCCATCCTCCTCTCTAATGGTCGGCTTTCTTGCAGTTTCCGGCGCTTCTCCTGCAGATCTGTGGTGGCCTTAGCCTAGATATGTGTCCTTATGTGGTGGCATGTCTGGATCTGCAAGCTGCTCGAGGTGGCGCGCCATCCATCGCTAGACATTTGGATTAATTGGGAGGATCCACCAACTCTATTCTCTTCATGTGTCGTCCCCGCTCCTGAAGCAACTCCTCAACCGCTGGTTAGTGGCCATGGTCGCGAGCACCTTAGGTTTTCACCTTAGTCGGTAATCCATGCCAAGCAAGTTGTTTTAGTTGTATATGCTCCCTACTTATTAATATAAACCGGTTCTGCTAGAACTTTTGGGAGATAAAACTTTTAGAAAAAAACTATGATGTGTATATAAAGAAAGCAAATTAAAATAGTAACATTTTCGATTACAATAACATGTATTTATGTAATTCTTCACAATGAACCACCACTAGACGTTAGAATCGGGCAGGAGGGTACATGTTATAAAAGTTTATAGTAAAATCGTGATGATCTAGTAATATTGCGATTCTACCAAATGCAAACTGCTTCTGCATATATTAATGCACAGAAAGGCCTCACACATGCGCTCCATCTTTTTTTTTTTTGCGAATATACATGCACTCCATGTCAGCTATTGAATGAATTGCATCCCTGAGTCTACATCCAACCACACACTCACATACAATACATCTCAACCGTTGGATACACATTGTGCGCCTGTAACGCATGTGGTCACAAGGATATGTGAAAATCTCTGATCTTATTTTTTTTACTCCCTCCATCTCAAATTGTTAGTCATTCCAAGATTTTTGAAGAGTCAAAGTATCAGTTTGACCATCTCTTTTCTGCTTGATTGCAGAAAAAAAAAAGAGAACTTATGCCAGATCAACTCATGCCGGATCAGATCGGTACGTGAACTAAACACGCTTTTTTTCTTTGAGAATCACCAAACACGCTATTAGTTACTATTGTTCTAGCCTTCTAGTACTCAGGATTATTAGGCCGGCCTTATTCTCCAAAAAAATAAAAAAAAATACGGAACGGCGTCGGGGACGCGGCCCGGATTAGGCAGGTCCAACTTGCGCGTGACGGCATCGCTTCGTTATTACGGCCGCGAGCGGCGAGCCCAAACCACATTCATATTGCCACGCGAAACCGAAGATCTTATTCCACGAACCCATCCAGATCCAATCCCCATGGCGGGCGGCGGCGGCGGCGACGACGGCGACGTCTCGCGCGCACAGCAGCCATGCAGGGGAGAGCGTCGGGGACACCGCCAGAAGGAGGCGTGTCTCCCGCTCGACGTCATCGCGGAGATCGCGGCGCGCTCCGACCCTGCCACCCTGGTGCGGTGCGCGGCCACGTGCAGGGACGCGCGCCGCCGCATCGCCGAGGACCCCAGCCTCCTCGGCCGCCTCCGCCTCCGCGACACGGAGCGGTTCGTGCTCCCTCTCCTGCGCGGCCACCTGGCGGGGACCACGACCTACACCGGCGGAGAGAAGACCGACGTGTACATGGTGGATACCACCGCCGCCGCCGCGGACGCCACCCGTCTCGTCAATGTCACCCGTCTCGTCAAGGCCACCTTCGCTGAGGCCGACCAGACGCTGAGCAACGTCGTGTCCATGGACTCGCGCGGCGGCCTCGTCCTCGTCCTCGTTCGCGCCAATTACCAGCGACAGCTGCTCGTGTGCAACCTGGCTACTCGTCGCTGCCTCGCCCTCCCGCCAGAACCGGTGTTCCCGTATGCCAACTGGAGTACGTGCGGCGTACAGTATGTTCTGCTCGTCGGCGGCAGCAACGACGACGGAGGTGACGGCGCCGCCGGCCGCCGTTTCCATGTGCTCAAGTCGATGCTAGTGTTGTCACAATACCGTTCTTACCGTTGCCTGCTGGTACACACCTTCTCGTCGGAGGACGGCGCATGGTCCCCGCTCACGGAGATCCCGACTCCTAACCTACAGGGGAGTAGGGGTAACCTGTACCAAAGGCCGCTGGTCGTCGGCGACGTCGTTCACTGGCTATGCCTGACCAACGGCGGGAGCTACATGCTCATGCTCCACGTGAGAGCGGCGGCGCGGGTGAACGTGACGGCTCTCCCGGCGAGCTTCCCACGAGACGGCAAGACGAAGCGTCAGTACCTCTTGGCGACGGCTACGGCGGGCGGGAACCCCGTCGTTCTCGTCGCCGACGCCGACAGGATATCCGCCTGGGAGCAGTCGAAGCACACCAAGATGTGGAAGCCGCGGCCGCAGGTGGTGATAGAGAACGAGACGATCCTTGGGTTTCATTGTGATGCCCTGGCCGAGCTCCTGGAGAAGGAGAGGAGGTCGAGGAAGAGGAAGCATGTCCCTGAGCTCTTGTGTTTTGGTGAGAGGAGCGGCGCCGTGCTCCTAAAGATTGATGATATCTACCACTGCAGCTACTGTTTGCTCTGGCTGGATCTCCAATCCAAGAAGATTGTCAGGTGCTTCTCCCCAGATCGTCGGATGCAAGTGTATTGTGCCTACGAGGTGGACCTTTCGTCTTGGGTGCCAACCTTTAGTAATGCTGTTACCCTTTAATTTGATTCATTTGACGATGTTTAATTTGCCTAGCTAGCTGCTTTTCAATGCAAATGTCTCAAACTGCTTGTATTGGCAAAACATTTTTTATTAGCTACACTAGTATTTAATTATTTGCTATTTTTCATTCGACTTTGGCATGCTCGCCTAACGACCAAATGAGGGTGCGAGGATCCATCCATCCATATATAGTTCACTAGTTGTTCAAAGCAGTACGATGGGCTGGAGCACGATGCTGTATGTGCGCCTTGAGCCCCGACCGTCGAACAAACCTCGCTGGGGCCCCTTCAGTTTGAAGGGAACCGAGGCCTGAAATCATTCCTGAACGGGTTGTTTGCTATGTTTACATAAGCTATCAGCAGCTGGAACGATTCCTAGGTCAATCCTTGCCTAAACGAACGGGCCCGTCCATCATACAAAACCACACCCACACATATATATATCGATTGTGATGGATATATGTGTATCCGAACAAGACGTGAGGTGGAGAGAAAGAAGGCTGTTAATCTAAAGAATGTCGCTATCAGCTCTGATCAACACTCTGAACACAACCCATAACCAATTGCATACCCATTGAAGAAACCACACAAGGCAAATGGGTTATATTAGATCCGAAATCACCACGTACTGATGTACTAGTTGGATGGATCCTTGCACCCTCACTTGGGCAAGCCGAGTCCATTGGAAAATAACAACTAACTGAATGAATTATAAACCTATAGAGATGAAATACTTTTTTTGGTTGCCAATGCAGGTCAACACACCTGCATTTTGAAGCAGTTGAAACATTGGAATTGAAACGCTGGCAAAGTGACGAATTAGTCAAAAGATAAAACGGCACTATTGAAGGTTGGCACCCAAGACGAAAGATCCATCTCGTAGGGACAATACACTTGTGCATGTAACAACCGATCCAAGGAGATGCACCTGATGATCTTCTTGGTGTGGAGATCCAGCCACAGCAAACAGCAGCCAGGAATACGAAGGAGCAGGGCGCCGCTCTTCTCCCCAAACAACTCTAGCCGAGGAACACACCACTTGCCCCTCATGAACCGCTGGATCGCCTCCTTCTCTACCACCACCTGCGGCTGCGGCTTCCACATCTTGGTGTGCTTCGACAGCTCCCAGCCGGATATCCTGTCGGCGTCGGCGACGAGCACGACGGGGTTCCCGCCCGCCGTAGCCGTCGCCAAGAGGTACTGGTAATGCCTCCCGTCGTACGGGTACGGGTACGGAGATTGGTTGTTCTTGCTGTCACGGGGGAAGCTCGCCGGGAGAGCCGTCACGCTCACCCGAGCCGCCGCTCTCACGTTGAGCATGAGCAAGTAGCTCCCGCTGTCGGTCAGGCACAGCCAGTGCACGACGTCGCCGACGACCAGCGGCCTGCGTTGTAGTGGCGACGGCGAGCTTTCGTTGCTTCCGTGCAAGTTTGGAGTCGGGATCTCCGTGCGCGGAGACCATGCGCCGTGCTCCGACGAGAAGGTCTGGACCAGCAGGCGACGGTGACTACGGTACTTCTCTGACAGTACTAGCTTCGCCTTGAGCACTTGAAAAGGCCGGCCGATGAAGGCGTCGGCACCGGCACCCTCGCCGACGACGAGCACGTACTGCACGTCCGTACTCCTGCCAGCGCCTGGGTCGTCCACTGGGAAGGCCGGTTCCGGCGGGAGAACTAGGCGGCGACGGGTGGCCGGGTTCCAAACGAACAGCTGCCGCTGGTACTGATACGGGTTAGTCTGAGTCGTCGTCGTCGTGGCGTGGACGAGGAAGAGGCCGCGGCGCGAGTCCATGGGCACGACGTTGCGCAACGTCTCGGCGTCAGCGCCGGAGGCGAAGGTGGCCTTGACGAGACGGGTGGAGTCCGCCGCGGTGGTGGCGACGGCGTCCACCAGGAACACGTCGGTCTTGGACAAGCCGCCGCGGGTGTAGGTCGTGATCGGCGTCATGTGGCCGCGCAGGAGGGGGAGGACGAACCGCTCCGTGTCGCGGAGGCGGAGGCGGCCGTGGAGGTCTGGGTCCTCGGCGATGCGGCGGCGCGCGTCCCTGCACGTGGCCGCGCACCGCACCAGGGTGGCCGGGTCGGAGCGCGCCGCGATCTCCAAGATGATGACGTCGAGCGGGAGCCACGTTGCTTTCTGGCGGTGTCCCCGCCGCCCTCCTACGCTTGGCTGCTGTGCACGCGGCAAGACTGGGGCGGCGTCGTCGTCGCCGCCGCCGCCGCCCGCCATGGGTTGAGTGGATGGGTCTTGCGTGCCAATACGATCCTGGTTTTGCGTCCAAATATAGAGGAGTAAATAACGAAGAGATGAGATGACGCGACGCGCAAGTTGGGCCGCCCTGGGTCTAGCTGATTAGTTTGTTCTCTTAATTTGGGCCGCCGTTCGGTTGAGGCCGGCCCAATCCTAATTTCAGGGGACCGAAAACACTATTTTGACGATGAAAGACCATGCCAATATAAAAAAGGCCGGTCTCAATGCATAATTTCATGACACAGTTACCAAGACTATAAACTAGGTAACCGAGCCACAAGAGTTTTATGGGGATGAAACTCCTCTCTCATCTGATGAAACTCCTTCATTTAATGATCCTGCCAAGTCAGCAATTTTGCTTATGTGACACCCTATTTAATGTGCATGACACTCCCATGAAACATGCATTGAGACTGGCCTAATGGTGTTTTATCCAATCATATTCATTGTCTCTCCATTCTCAACCAATCATATCACTTCATGTCTTGGATCTCGTGTAGACATGGTTTCTAACTTAGACCCAGTTTTTATGGTTTTTGTTCTCTCTCTTCAATAACTACCTTGCCACATCAGTAAAATGGTTAGGTGGCACTATAATTAATGTCTATAGAAACTATGATGGTTTCTGCATTGGAAGTGCTCTTACCACAATTAATGATTGTCTTCCAACATTAATTAGTGTCAATCAGTAAATACCAATAATAAAAGATGTCTTATAACGAATTCATTCTTGAACTAAACCACCGTACATCCTCTCAAGTTTAGCTTTACTAGGTAAAGCCACTTGTCATTGTTGCCTGCATCTTCAAAACTGGTGTCTTGGCTTAGTAGTGTTTCGACACCTAAGAGCAAAGCTTGGCTATAAGCCAAGTGATTAGAGCTAAGTTATACAATAAATTGTCTCATACTTGTCTCTAAAATATCTTGTCTTTCCTATTCTTTATCACAACACTTGCTATTTAAGCCCACCACTACTTATACATGTTTCGATTTTACTAAGGTAAGATCAAATTAGTGAACTCACGATCCCTGCTCATTCTAATCTCGATAGCACGTGTCCCGTTACATGCATGTTTCGATTTCAAGACCGTTACAAAAGCAGCAAAACGGTTTATTATATAAAGAGAAGTGTGGACGACCACAAGCAAGACTCTTCTGCTTCCGTGCCCACGCACACGGCTGAACTGAAGCGGAGAAAGCGCCAGCCAGCGGCAGTTTCCTCAGTCTGCTGCGGTGCGGTGTGTGTACCTGAGCCACACAAGCGGCCAGCGCCGCCCAGCGTGAAGAGATAACGCACCGGCACCGCAGCGCAGAGCGCAGAGAGAGAAGAACAACCTTGACAACCGCAATACCCAATTACCAATGGCACCATTGTTGACCTCGGTTCACTGCAGCAGCAGCTACCCTCACCCGTCGCCACGACGCATCACGCCTTCTCCGGTCTCCGCAACAACACCGCCGGTGCTCAGGCGGACGAGGACGAGGACGAGGAGGCAGCTGCAGCGATGCTTCTGCTCCCAGTACGCCGGCAAACGGCAGCCGCCGCCGGAGCCGGACTCGCCGCAGCAGATGGAGCGCCTCTTCTCCAACCTCAACAAGGCCACCATGAAGCACGAGCCTGGTAATGCACGGGCACTGTTTTTTCTCAGAGTCTTGTGTTGGGTTTGATTGCAATGTAACGTAGTAGTACCTACCATACCATACATTGTAGAATGAAATGGAAATCCTCAAGTTTCCCTTTGATTTCAGGGAGCGTCACCAGTGCCATCTTCCTCGTGGCTGGCACAACGGTACATCCTTCCTCTTGCTGTAAGAGATGGAATTATTCCTCAAGTAGGAATTGCACTGCACATGAATTCTAATCAGCTAATAAATCGCCTGAAACACAGCATGTGGCATTGCCTCACAGACTAACACTTTCGAACCAAAATTCATGAGAAATGGAGAGCATACTTGACTATTTGAGTTTAATTAACTTTTAGACATATTCACTCACCCTTCTTTTTCCTCTGCAAGTAGGTTGGGGCAGGTATCCTTGCAATCCCTGCAGTCACTCAAGAAGCTGGGTTCTTGGCCTCGGCAGTTATATGCATTCTCTGCTGGTTATACATGGTAATAGAATGTCATTGACTGGGTAAATTATCAACTGGCTTGTTAAGGGTGACACACAGTCAGAGAAGCCTATGGAAGGTAAATCCTTTTGCATTCTGCTTCGGCATCAGTGGTACAACTCTAAAAAAAAAAGACTTCATCGTTGGAAAAAATAACCATCATTACAATTGAAATTATTTTGAATATTTGTTTCTTGTGTCACCTTGATACAGGACGGTTTGATAATTGACCCAGTGCCTGTTTCATTGAACAGTTTACAGTAAGGCAGGTTATGATTGGAATCACATTTCCAGGTTGTGACAGGGCTGTTAGTTGCTGAAGTAAACGTCAACACGATGTGTGAGCTAGGATCTGGAGGTGTCTCCCTGGTACATAACATATCCTCCTGTGATGAATTCCTGAACCAAAACTACTACTTAGGACTTTAGGGGCAATCAAAATGAATATGCAGTAGTAACATTTAGCTAAAATTTCCCCCACACATATTTTTAACTTGCATGATCTCAAACTAGTGGTCTGGAAAAACGTATATTTCAGGTCTCGATGGCTATGCGCACTCTAGGGACATTTGGAGTAAGAACAGCTTGGTATGATGAAATTATATATGCTAGAAGTTTATTATTGCATAGAAGACCACAAACACTGATAAAATTACAATTGTAAAAAAAAAGGAACTTCACCACTCAAAGTCAGAGGTTCCTATTTTCTACTTGATTAATACTTCATGTCTCATATGAAGAACTTCTGACTTTGCTTTCCTTGTGCTGCAGCTTATCCTATTTGTTTATACATTATGCACTTCTTGTCGCATACGTGGCACGCTCTTCAGATATCATAACAAACTCATTGGGTATTCCATTGTAAGACTTATTTTTATTTTCTTTTACTTTAGAGAAATGTGTGTCGTTGCATTAAGAATAAATGAAGTTTGTTACATCCACAAAACAACTACAGAAGATAGAATAACTTTAACTTTACCTATGGGTTGTAGAATCCTAAGAAGCCCCAAAGTGTCACTAGTCATCACAGAGTTAGCATTCAATGATTTAATCATGCATTCTCTTAAGCCATTGAAGGTGTGCTATGGTTACAGATGGGAGAGTGCTACCCTGTTTTCTCTGGCTTTCGGAGGGGTTTGTTACTTTGGAAGGTAATTGTCAATTACTAATATATCAGACATCCTGAACATCAAGAATTGTAAACATACGAGCAAATGTCTCTTTTTTTAGATTTATAGCCTTTTGATTAGACTTGAAGGTTCATCACAAGGTATATCCAAGAAATAAGCTGTGCCACCTACTGATTACATGCAGTGCTGCTAGGAATCCTTATTTTATGGATGTTGAGTGTGTTCCTACTTCCTAGCATTAAAAAGTGACTGTACAAGTAATCCTTATCTTAGGATGGGTATGGGTTAGTTAAATTCTTACTCGATTACTCCCTCCATCCTAGAATAGACAACGTTATGGGATACGTGCAGGCCAAACTTTCTCAACTTTGACTAAATTTATAGAAAATATGTGCAACATATATATCTTCATATAAATTTATTATGATAGTATATTTAACGATCTATCTAATGATACTAATTATGTATTATAAATATTAATATTTTTTATATATAGTTAGTCAAAGTTAAGAAAAGCTGACTTTTTGGGAAGCGAGAATGACTTCTATTTTGGGCCCCAAGAGATTATATTATATAAGAACTAAAACAAGCTGTATTGACGACCGCAGCCAGCGACTGATTGGTGCAGTAAATGGATTTCTGGTAGCCGGCATCCTAGCGTCCTTCACTTCTCTTGTTGTAAGTGCTCATGCTATCAGATATGCACCAAAGTTGCCTGATGGATTTTACATTCAAGAAACCTGCTATAATTATTTCAAAAATATCTCATTAGAAGAACATGTCTGGTGGTTAAATGGCAGTGATAAAACAACAGAAGGTATTTCCCAAAATATGATATTATGCCATGGAGAGAGTGAGGGAGAGAGAGAGAGAGAGAGAGAGAGAGAGAGAGAGAGAGAGAGAGAGGGAATCATTGTAGTTCAAGTATACACAGGCACAACGATCGGCATGAGTAAAACATTGCTTAAGCTGAATACTTATATGCAGATAGGTTCTTTTGACGCAAAACATGACCATTGTTTTAATAATGTGATGTGATTGTCATTTTTATATGCTTCTATTTGGACATAAAGGATGTCCTTGTCACAAATTTAAATCATCAGACTACTTGGAAACTGCTTTGGCGTAGATAGCAACTTACCATATGTGGTTTACACAGGTTGTGGCAAGTGGAAACCTACACTGGAGTTCTCTTCTTGAAGCGAATTTTGCTGCCGCTCCACAAAGTATACCAATAATTGCTCTTTCATTTGTATACCAGGTAATCCTTGTTATCTTTATTTGAATAAAATTATCTTCTTGACACTAGACTGAGTATTTGCGCTAACAGAATGTGGTTCCTGTTCTCTGTACAAATTTGGAGGGAGACCTGTCAAAAGTACGGTAAGATTTCCGACAATCTGAGGATAACTTTGTTCATAAATGATAACACCTAATTAAGTACAGAAGTTGTGATTTATGCCAGTTAAAGGTGTTACTAATATTGTCGGCCATGCAACAACAGAGCTATTTATACAACACTGCAGCAGTTTTTCCAACTAAATAAACATTCTGAATCTCTGCCAAATTGACTACTGTATCAAATGATCATATATTGGTAAATTTTAAAAGTATAAGCATATCATTTATGGGTTTTGCAGAACAGCTATCGTGGCGGGTACTGCCATACCCCTGGCTCTGTTCCTAGTATGGGATGGAGTAATCCTGGGGACACTTCCAGACCTTGCAGGGAGCAGCACTGTTTCTGATCCCTTAGAAGTACTTAGATCCAGTAATGGGATAGTGGGGGTAAGTATTTATTCAAGTTGTTCATACAGATTACAGAAACAGTTCTCTGGAAAACAAAAACTAATTTCAACATGTCTTCTGGTTTGCAGCCTATTGTTGAGGCATTCTCATTTCTTGCTATAGGCACATCATACATTGGATTTATTCTAGGACTCTCAGACTTCCTAGCAGACTGTAAGTACCTTTGCTCCATAGCAATGATATTTCTCAGTTAAGCCTGTGGGTGAACCACTCCAATTTTTTATGAGAGAGATACCAAGGCAGCAATTAGTAGTGCTTACATTCTTCTTCATCGCCTGTTCTGTAAATTTTGCAGTGCTTAAACTACCAAGTGGCCAGAACAAACCGCTGCCATACATATTAACTCTGCTTCCTCCACTTGTTTTGTCACTGCTTGATCCAGAGATATTTTTCAAGGCATTGGACTTTGCAGGAACTTATGGAGGCAAGGACCCTTTCAACTTTGTTATTTCACATTTTGTTATCCTCACAAGCACGTGGTAGAATGGGACAATAGTGACAGTACATCACTCTTTTTTTTCTTCCTATTTATCTTCAAATAAACACAACATGATGTGAATTTCACCTGAAGCAGACCAAGGTTTTATCATGATTGGTAACTGCAGGAGTTCAAAGCCTTGACTTAGGTTCAAAACACAAGGTCAATCAGGGTTAAGAAAAAAGATATGACAAAAGTTTACTATCAAACTTGTTATGTTGACCCAAATGAAAAGTACTCCTTGTGGCTATGAAATCTTAAAGCAATAGCATATGAATAGAAGTGTCATATATCCATATATTTGTGATCATCTATAGTCTATTCCAGTAAGATGTTATAAATAGAAAGTACAGGACATTCATCTGATTAATGGCTGCATATATACTACATCTCATACATCAGTAGAATGAACTGAAACCTTGCATGTATTGTTTTCAGTTCTGGTACTCTTTGGAGTTTTTCCTGCGGCAATGTCTTGGTCAGAGAGATATTCAGATGAGTTGGAAGCTCCAGTACCCCCTATAGTCCCAGGAGGGAAATTTACTCTCTCGGTTGTTACGGGAGGTGCACTGCTTGTGATTGTTTCAGAGATATTCAAGGATATAATGCAACTACAAGGACTACACTGACAATCGGTGCAAGTGAAAGGACATATAACAGTTACAACTTGCAGTAAGACGGTGCGTGAGGTTTTTGTCGCAGTAATACGGTCCACGGTCATGTAGCAAAAGCGTAGTCAGAACCCAAAAGCAATCAAGTGCAGTACGTGCTTGCAGTTTCATCGAGCATCGATGCTGGAATTGAATTGTTATGATGAGATTAGCAGGAGATACTGTCAAACACGAGTTGTATAATGTATTCGTTAGTCTCTCTATATATCATTAACTATAGAGTGAAGACCATTTAACATATTTATTTCCTTGGTTTACAAAGGATTTGGTTTGATCGATGTGTATGTAACAATGTAATTTCTTCATGATTCTTCTCACCATTCCTTGGACCTACCATCAAGATCAATGCATGAACTCATATAGTCATATCTCCACAGTATATTAACTACGCACCATGCGTCCGTGATGCGGAAATGTAAAGAAAACTATGCACAATAAAACAAGTACGCACTACCTTCAGAGATCTGGCAACTTGAATCCATTAGAAGCTCGGCCCAGCCTTTACGGAAACGTGGCCCAAACTAAATAGCCAGGCCGAACTTGCCATGTCGCGCCATGGCGCCGATCGCTTTATCTGTTCGCTTAAGGGAAGAGCCATAGTCTCATTTGTTTGAATTTATCTACTGAATCTGTTAGCTGTTAAGCAGTGTTTTTTTTCTCATAATAAGACCTTATTTAGTTCAACTTTACCCATTCTATTACCCCTTTCACTCCGACTGTCCC
>Ga0182004_10003283_pt1 | contig 12851 bp, 12 predicted proteins | sample Sormic07211540_1_FD_120479 | JGI IMG/M metagenome (GOLD analysis project Ga0182004, IMG submission 120479) | Endophyte microbial communities from Sorghum bicolor roots, Mead, Nebraska, USA - 072115-40_1 MetaG | ecosystem: Host-associated > Plants > Roots > Unclassified | place: USA: Nebraska... | reverse complement strand
TTAGCATATGTGGGTTACTGTAGCACTTAAGGCTAATCATGGAGTAACTAGGCTTAAAAGATTCGTCTCGCGATTCTCAACTAAACTGTGTAATTAGTTTATTTTTTATCTACATTTAATATTTTATGCATGTGTCCAAAGATTCGATGTGATGGATGAAAAAATTTTGGGCGGAGAACTAAACAGGGCCTAAGTCGTAACTATCCTCTTTGAACCTTCAACAGTTCAACTTCCATGAAGCCCTGGTAGTATAAACCAGAACAGCTAGCTAGAAATATCTCAGCATTATACTTACCAGGAAATGTTTCAGCAGGGACCGGACCGGATACAGACCTGACCGGTACGGTGCTCACCATCCGTTGCCTATCCATCTCCTATCTGGAAAACATCACGGTCGTCACCCACTCGCCCGCCCGTTCGTTCATTCATTCAGCCACGGGGTCTCAAGGTGCTGCGCTGGTGGCGGGCACGCCCACACTAGACTTTCCTCGGTCCGTTTCCAACAGTAATCACCACACCGAAAACGATGCGCTGAGAACCCAGGCCTTGTTTAGTTTCCGAAAAATTTTGCAAAATTTTTCAGATTCCCCATCACATCGAATCTTTAGACGTATGCATGGAGTATTAAATATAGATGAAAATAAAAACTAATGACACAGTTTGGTCGGAATTGACGAGACAAATCTTTTGAGTCTAGTTAGCCCATAATTAGACAATATTTGTCAAATACAAACAAAAGTACTACTATTCCTATTTTGCAAAACTTTTTGGAAGTAAACAAAGTACTGAACCTGCACGCGTAAAATCGAAATCACACACAAAAAAAGAAAAGGCGATCCAGAGACCCGAGTCCGGACCAAGGCGACCCCGACCGCGCCGCGGCAGGCGGCAGGCGGCAGGCAGGAGTCCAAAGCGAAACTTCCAGCGCACTGACGCGTGACGTCTGACCCCGACGGAAAAAAAAAACTCTCTGCGCCGTGGGCCCCGCCACCCACCCCTTCCCGCGGGAACCCAGCGTCCGAACCGGCCACCTCGCACTCGGAGGTGCCGGGTGCGGCACCGCGGCGCGGCAGGTACACTACACACCCTGTTGCGCGGTGTTGGCCCTTCCATTCTCCCCCGACTCCTCCACCTCGCCCGCGGGGCTCCGAATCCCGGATAAATAGCAGCCCGCGGACAGAGCCCTCGACCTTTCCAATTCCAGAGTTTCAAGGCCTCGCTTTACCTTGCTTTTGCTTCTGCGTCTGCTTCGCTGCCTATGGCGGCGTGGGTGCGGGCCGCGTTGCTGGCCGCCGCCGCCGTGGCCGCGTATACGGCAGCGGCGGCGGTGCCAGCGGAGGCGCTGAGCCTGGACGTCCACCACCGGTACTCGGCCACCGTGCGGGAGTGGGCGGGGCACCACCGCGCGCCGCCGGCCGGGACGGCGGAGTACTACGCGGCGCTGGCCCGGCACGACCTGCGTCGGCGGTCGCTCGCGGCCGGGCCCGCCGCAGGAGGAGGAGGAGGAGGGGAGGTGGCCTTCGCCGACGGCAACGACACGTACCGGCTCAACGAACTGGGATTGTGAGAGCTAGCTACCACTGCCTCGCTCGCTTACAGTTTTTTTTTTCTTCCGTCAATCTAATCTTCCTTGTTGGGGCTTAGCTTAGCTTCGAATCGGGGAGAGGGATGAATAGAATGGAATCATTAGCATAGTCCAGGTTGCTGTTTAGGGAGCTCTGGTGTTCCTTTTGCCTTTTTTTGAGCTAAAAGCAGCAGGCGGTGGTTGGTGTTGGTTGCGCAGCTTGCATTACGCGGTGGTGGCGCTGGGGACGCCGAACGTGACGTTCCTGGTGGCGCTCGACACCGGCAGCGACCTCTTCTGGGTGCCCTGCGACTGCATCAATTGTGCGCCCCTCGTCTCCCCCAACTACAGGGTACGGCTTCTCCTCCTCCTTCCTCTTGCCTTCTACTCCACCCTTCGTTATGATTGCGACTGAGTTTGATCTTTTGCTCTATCGGATGCTATACTATACTAGTACTATCTTCTAAAAACATTAGATTACAAAGTTAATTCTCGAGTTTTTTTTCCCGAGATTACTGCATGATCACGCGGACATATTTCGTGAAAAAGAACAAAAAGTGGAAGCATGGCATGTGTCATGTGCAAATCTTCCAGAAGCACGGCAGCCTCAGCTGGGACCTTGTAGGGATCTAATAAATAAAAACAAGTCCAATTCATTGGTTCTGGCCCTGGACATGTGTATTCTTTTTTTTTTCTCCTTTTGAAAACGAGAAGTTTTTATTTTCTGTCAATATCACAGAAACTTGTAGTCTCCTGGTGCTTCCAATCCATTGACTATACTATCACCAAACTGTACATGTCTCATGTCTGTGCCTTGTGTAATTTGAACAGGATTTAAAGTTCGACACATACAGCCCTCAGAAGTCGAGTACTAGCAGGAAGGTCCCATGCAGTAGCAATTTGTGTGATCTGCAGAGCGCATGCCGATCAGCAAGTAGCAGCTGCCCTTACAGCATCGAATACTTGTCTGATAACACGTCGTCCACCGGTGTGCTAGTTGAGGATGTCTTGTACCTGATAACGGAGTATGGGCAACCAAAAATTGTTACGGCCCCCATAACGTTTGGGTACGCACTCTATGATACACCACACGCTAAACTGTATAATTGATTGTGCTTATTTCCGTGTGCTGAATCTCGTGCCGATTGTTCAGTTGTGGGCGGATTCAGACGGGTTCATTTCTAGGCAGTGCTGCACCCAATGGTCTACTTGGGCTTGGTATGGACAGTATATCAGTCCCTAGTTTACTAGCAAGTGAAGGAGTTGCTGCCAATTCCTTCTCCATGTGCTTTGGAGATGATGGTCGTGGTAGAATCAATTTTGGGGACACTGGAAGCTCAGATCAGCAGGAAACCCCGTTAAACATTTATAAACAAAAGTATGTTCCGACTCATCATATATGCATTTCATATAAACAAGAAACTATATATCAACCTCATCTTGGTATACCTTCTTCTGCAGTCCATATTACAACATAAGCATAACTGGTGCCATGGTGGGAAGTAAATCCTTTAACACCAATTTTAATGCTATTGTTGACTCTGGCACCTCTTTCACAGCTTTGTCTGATCCGATGTACTCTGAAATCACTAGCAGCGTAAGTATTATGTCTAATCAGCACTGCATCTTTCGGACGTGGAAAACTTGCCTTTAGGGGCATATGCCATCATGTGCATTCACTATTCGATATACATGGGGATGAGAGAGAAATGATACACATAGGGGCATATGTCCCTAAGGGCAAAATCAACATTACCTGCATCTTTCACTGTGTTTTGTTCTTACACATGTTCATTCTTAATCAGTTCAATTCACAAGTACAAGATAAGCCAACCCAACTTGACTCTTCTCTGCCCTTTGAATTTTGCTACTCCATAAGGTATTTTCATCTAGTAACAATCTATCTACACGTACTGCTCCATGTATGTCTGATGGATTTGCTGCTGCACACTCCAGTCCAAAGGGTTCTGTCAATCCTCCAAACATAAGTTTAATGGCGAAAGGTGGAAGCATATTCCCTGTCAATGATCCAATAATTACCATTACGGATGATGCATCTGTAAGATAGAACTGGCACTCTACTCTATTTGTTTATTTGTTTATCTGTATCCCTGTAAGTGAGTTTGTTAATTAATTTGCAATACCTCTCTCTCTCTCAGAATCCGATGGCATATTGCTTGGCTGTTATGAAGAGCGAAGGTGTTAACTTAATAGGGGGTAAGCGCTTCTGTGTTCAAACTCTTAAACCTTCTGTTTGGACTTTAAGGTGCTTAGTCTAGTTTATTATGAATAACCCATTGAATGGATTCGCTATGATACTGTTAATCAATAGACTTGCTTTTCTTGTCAACTTATTAATGTTTTGTTCATTTATTCCAAATCCTTGCATATTCAACATTTTAGATGGTGCCCTGTTATCATGTTATATTTGAGATCTGGGCACACACACCAGCTACATCCATGACTATTCTTTTATCTTGATCTCAGTCTGGACGTATGCAGTGATAATAGCTTGCCTCAATGTTTAGTCATTTTTTATGCAGAGAATTTCATGTCTGGGCTTAAGGTTGTGTTTGATCGAGAGAGGAAGGTCTTGGGTTGGAAAAAATTTAATTGTAAGCTCCGTCATATCCATCTAGACGTTTTTTGCAGATTAAATTTAAAAAGCTTGAAACTAGAGCAATGCCCTTACATGTTGTGGCTTGTCATGCCAGGTTACAGCGTGGACAACTCAAGCAACCTTCCAGTGAACCCAAATCCTTCTGGTGTTCCCCCGAAACCTGCCTTGGGACCGAACAGTTACACTCCTGAAGCTACCAAGGGTACCTCGCCCAATGGCACCCAAGTCAATGTATTGCAGCCTTCTGCAGGTTTTTCGCTGAAGCTGCATTGCAACAGAAACGTCTTTGTCGCCGCTGCTCTGCTATTGCTCGTGATCCTTTGATCACCTCTACTCCCCATGACAGTCTTTTCAAAACAAAATCGCCAGATATGATAGGTTTAGTCAACACTTGATCACCCTGTATTGATTTACGTATAGTGCTATAGGATCACATTCTTTTGGCTTGTGTCCACAGTTCCAGTAGGAGATAGGATAGAACACGGGATGAGTCCATAGCCTCATAGGCCATTTTTGTTCCATTTTTACACGTTCATAATGTACCTTGTGATAATTTACTCCACCCAGAGTTTGTGTGGTGGTGGCCCTGGTGTGTGTACATATTAGAGATGACTTCAGGATGTATTGACCTTATAGACTAAGGGAATAATGATGCTCACTTATAGAGGTATACTTCATATTGGTTCTCTATGATGCTCTCGTCCAAATATTACTTTGATGTAGATTTTTTGTGAGGATGAGAACACTGAATTCACCGACATTCTGTCATTGTTTCATTTGAAGTTTTGCTGAGGCCCCCAAATTCACAGGGACGCCACTGATTCTATGATGTCATAGCTTTCCACGTTTCAATCTTTTGTTGATTTCGTTTGGATTGTGGCCATGTTTGAATTTTGGTCCATAAGGACCGTTCCCACCAATTTTTTTCCCGCAAAATGAGGGACATTGTAAAAAGTATCTTACCACCTTTTGAGCCGCAAAATGAGAATACGTTAAATTGTGTTTAAACAATTGGGCTCAAATGAGAGATCTTCTAAAAAGTATCTTACCAGCTTTTGAGCCGCAAAATGAGGGAGAAAGTCTACTTTTCCTCCTCCACTTTTTACGAAAGTTCGTTTTTCCTCTCTCAACTCCAAAACTAGACAAACCACGTCCCTCAGCTTTTCAAACCGTGCATTTTTATCTCCCGAAGGTGGGTTTGCTACAGTGAAGGGTGGTTTCCAAAGGCTTTGCTACAGTAACAGTTTTAATTAAATCATAACAAAAATATAAAATAGAAAATACAATTTTTTTGGACTCCATATAAGTAAATCTATATAGTAAACATATAATATGGTATGCTTTAGTACAATTTTTTTGCTATAAAGGTTTTGTCCTTTTCTTTTTTTATTTATTTGGCCGAATCTTTGAAAAATCATAGTAAATCATAGAAAAATCATAAAATAGAAAAATCTAATTTTCCTAGACTCTACTGAGTATATATACAAAATTCACATATAATATATGTAAGCTTTATTCTGACAAAATAATTATAGAAGCTACAACTATGAATTATTTTAATTAATTACAGAAAAGCATAGATCTAAAGCTAAAAAAATACTAAAGCATACCATATTATGTATTTACTGTGTATATATGTTCATGTGGAGTCTAATAAAATTAGATTTTGATTTTATGATCTTTTTGTAATTTACTATGATTTTTAAATATTCAGCCAAAATAAATAAATAAAGAAATAAAGACAAAACCTTTATATCAAAACTTTGTAGTAAAGCATACCATATTATATGTTCTTTGTGGAGATCTAATTATGTTGAGTTCAACATAATTGGATTTTTTATTTTATAATTTTTCTGTGATTTACTATGCTTTTTCAAAAATTCAACCAAAATAATTAAAAAAAGAAAAAGACAAAACACCACCACTGTAGCAAAACCACTCTAAGGAGGTAAAATGTATGATTTAAAAAGTTGAGGAAGGTGGTTTGACTGGTTTTGAAGTTGAATGAGGAAAAGCGGACTTTCGTATAAGTTGAGAGAGAAAAAGTAGACTTTTTCACAAAATGAGAGATCTTGTAAAAAGGATTTTAGGCCTTGTTTAGTTCCCAAAATTTTTCATGATTTCCCATCACATCGATTTTTTTTACGCATGCATGGAGCATTAAATGTAAACGAAAATAAAAATTAATTGTATAGTTTGTCTGTAATTTGTGAGATGAATCTTTTGAGCCTAGTTACTCCGTGATTGGATAATATTTGTCATATACAAACGAAAGTGTTACAATAGCCAAAACTAAATTTTTTCGCGAACTAAACAAGGCCTTACCACCTTCTGATACCCACTGGGCTCAAATTGAAGTGCACCAAAGTGGCCCACACAGCCCATATATACCCTTCCTTAACGTCCTCCCTGAACAAACCCCAGCCGTACATGTCCAAGATCCGTCCGTCAAAATAGAATCCCAATGCCCACAGAACACACGCAACGTTCAGGGGCATTTTCGTAACTTCAACCAACAAAACCCTAGACGCGCGGCAGGCAGCCGACCCGGTCGCTCCCGTTCCCGGTCTGAACGGAGGCGGCCGTATAAAGGCCTTCTCCTCCCGCCTCTCCCGGCGGTTATCTTCACCAGCGAGCCAAGGACACACAACCGCCGGCGCCCGGTCCCCGACTGACGTGCAGGTAACCGACAGCTCCCGCTTCACGACTGGCAACCGCGCGCGCCGCCTCCGCTCCATTATATTTCTCGACTTGCGCTCGCGCTGCAGCAGTTGCCGCGCCCGCGCTGTGCTCTCGCGTCCCGCCGGATCTGAGTGGGCTCGCTCGCATTGTGCTGTGCTGTGTGTGCAGCGAAAGGGAAGCGAGGGGAAGATGGACCGGTACCAGAGAGTGGAGAAGCCGAGGGAGGAGGCGCCCATTAAGGAAAACGAGATCCGCATCACCACGCAGGGGAGGATGCGCAACTATATCACCTACGCCACCGCCTTGCTCCAGGTATCGCTCTTTCATCGACGACTGTATTCACTGTAGTGTGTAGTGAGTTTCAATGTGACTACACAATTTGAATTCTCTACTTAGCGCCATAAAGTTTGTTACCATTAGTAGTACGTTGTCGGCGTGGTCAGGGATGTCTGAGTCGTTTAGGGGAGTGATTGAAAAGTAAGCGGAATGATTGGCCCGTACGAGTTGTTGTGACATGCACTAAAGCGTGTCTCTCCCCCCTTTTTTTTTTAATTGCAACTAGAATTGTGAAAGGGGAAAGGCACCTGTATGTACTAGAAGGTGACCTGAGTCCCAACTTTAAAGTTGTTATGTTGTGATTTTATGAAACACAATATGTTGATTTTTCATGTCCTGCTTAATGGTTTGTCGAGTATTTTTGTCTGATTTAGTAATTTTTGCTGTCAACTTCAGCAACATTATAGGCAAGGGCAAGAGCTTTTGATGTGTACATGAAAACCCAAAGCATCTTATGCTAAAGAAGGCCAGATTTAGTCTAGATATTGGCTTAGATATATGGTGACAAGTAAAAGCGGCCAATGTCTGTGATGTGATGCACCACTGAAAAAGGCAAACTATAAGTTCTTGTCGTCACTGTCTAATCGCTTTACTGCTTTAGTTATGGTACTTGGTATACTGTTTTTGGTTATGTAGTTGATGTGGCAACATTATTATTGTCTACACTTGCCATTTTTGTCATATGGTCCACGTGCGTCTCCTTCAGAAAAATAGGACCCCAGTGCATATTTGTTCTTGGCCATTTTCTTAAATGATATCTTCTTGTTCAAATAGTTTTTTTCTGCTTTAAAATTTAAGGTGTGTAAGAGTGTCTAGAATATAATTTTATGTGATACTTCTGCTTTTCTGCAATACATTTTGTGTTTCGTGCCTGATATGTTGCACCATATTATATTTCTTACTTGAAGGACAAAGGTTCCGATGAGGTTGTATTCAAGGCCATGGGAAGGGCTATCAATAAAACTGTCATGATTGCAGAATTGATCAAGGTACTCCTGATGGTTCTTGTTCTTGCTATTATTACTTTGTGACTTGATTCTAATTGTTACTCTTATTCTGTGAAGAGGAGGATTGTTGGTCTCCATCAGAATACCACCACTGGATCTACTGATATTACTGATATGTGGGAGCCATTGGAGGAAGGCCTACTTCCGTAAGTGACTTGTTTCTATTTCAGGATAGATCTGCACATGAACTCTTAATTTTGGAGTTTAAGATTATCTCTCTCTGCAGGCTTGAGACAACAAGACATGTCTCTATGATCACTATAACTCTTTCAAAGAAGGAGCTGGACACATCGTCTATCGGGTATGCATATTGCACTCTTTTGTCAACTGCATCTAATAAGAAATCAGTATTCCCTCTGTTTCTTTTTATAAGGTATAGTAGGATTTGAAAAATCTTTAGAAGCGCTCTTCGATCATCAATTACTCCCACAATATATCAATCAATTACATCAAAATCAATTTGGATTCAATTATATGTGGAATTTGATTATATTGATACAACTTTTATATATATGCATGCATATAATTTGAGCAATTGTTGGTCAAAATCTAAGTTTGACTTGTTTGAATCCTAATATGCCCTTTATTTTGAAATGGAGGGAGTAGTCAGGATGCCTGCTGGCTTATCATCAGTTGAACTAATTGTTTGGGCAGATATCAATCTCCATTGCCTGCTGATGAAGTGAAGCCTTTGGTTGAATATGATAATGATGAAGGTATTGTGCATGATTCACTTATGTTAATTTTTCTTAATGTTTTAATAATTCTGTATGGCCTCATAATTCATTTAATTGATTGTAGATGCACACTCACCTGGTGGCCGAGGAAGGGGTCGTGGTGGTCGAGGCCGTGGGCGGGGCAGGGGTAGAGGAAGAGGTGGACGTGGTGAGGCCAAGTGCTGCTGAGTAAACCCTCAATTTGTCACATGTGCAATTGTTCCTTACACATTAAGTTTCAGGAAATGGGTACAACGACTATGCTGATGTCGGTTGGGAAGATGATCACGCCCCTGCATATATGGGCAATGGATATCCCCGTGGAAGAGGTCGTGGTTTCAGGGGCCGTGGCAGGAGAGGCGGCTACAATGGCCAGCCTGATTACCAACAGGATGGAGGCTATTATGAGGAGGCACCTGTTCATGCTCCAGCCCGAGGTGGGTAACCTCACATTCATCGATTAATACTCTCTCCGTTCCAAATTGTAGTTCATTTTGGCTTTTCTAGATATATAGTTCACTAGCGACTAGTGTATATATGCACACTAATGCCCCTTGCTAATCTAGTGCAATTGGTAACCAGGTCGAGGCCGTGGTCGTGGGAGAGGCCCATCCAGAGGTAGAGGACGTGGTGGCAATGCAAACGGGGTGATGCATGCTGCTGCACCAGGTGCATAAGCCGTTTGTTACCAGTCTGGACTGGTTTGTTGGATGCCTGCTCCAAATATGAAAATGTATCATCTGTTGTTGTCAGTTAACGTTATACTTGGTATAAGATTGACATTCTGTGTCGGAATGCATCCAGGTTTTGATATTTGACTAGGTCTGTAGGGTAGCGTCTTTACAATGCTTCCTCCTTCCCAGTAGATGTCTTAAACTAATTGTAGTTTCGTAAAGGTTTAGAGCAGGGCATTCTTTCTATTTTTTTAATATAAAAACGAAGTCTTGTTCCATGTTCAAATGTGCACGCTTTTGTATGTGCTTGTTTTTGAAATGCAAGTTCGATTTAAAAGTATGTGTAGTTGCAATGTGAATGACCTGTGTACACGACGGAACAAAGACCTTGCTTCTCTATAGTTCATTTCAGTACGTGTGGTACAATGCTACAAATCTCGTGATCTACCTATGGGACCTGAGACAAGGCTTGAGTATATAGCAAGATAACGCTCAATCTCAATCCTTAAATAATTTATGAGGCTGAAGTTCCAAATTTCCAATTGTCCAACACGTTTTTAGAAGATACTCCCAAAAGGAGTAATTCTCTAATGTGTTGAAGAGAATAATGCCTACTTTGCGGCTCTTTTTCTGAGCACCCCCAACATGTTCTTCAGAAGATAATTCTGTAATGATTTGGGAGTTGGGACTCTTTTTCTGAGCACCCCCAAGAGTCCCAAATCATTCTAATAGCTCTCTTATTCAATCTTCTCGGGAACACTGTTGCAGTGTTGCTGATGCTGAAAGCATTGTAACCAAGGCCACCAGGGATGGGACCATTGATGCCACCATTTGATCATGCCAACAGTCGGATGAGCCACAGATAGCTTTTAACTCCCGGTTCCCTCCAAACTCTCACAATGAAAAGGAATGCGTTGGGACGAGGCGCGAGAGGCTCCAGCAGGAGGAAGAACTAGCAAAGCACATGGCTGAGGAGGACGATGATGGCTTAGTGTAGTTGATTTTAAGTTTGGCTTTCCTACTCTAGTTGCAGAGTGGGCTGAAATTTGAAACCTTTGATGTTGTTTGCCACATTTTTTTTTATCATTTCAAAATTCAAATAAGTACATTACATTTTTTTCTCAGATTGTATCTAAGGTAATTTGAGCCTCCTGTCGCCACTTGCCAGTACGTTTTTGGGCCATGTACATAATATACTGTTCCCCACCAATATACAAACAAGAATATGGAACTTGTAGTCTAGTGCATATTTACATATCCTGTTGCCCTTTCTTGGCAGTACATTTTTTTGTGCTACATACCGTTCCGCACCAATGCAGAATCTAGAATTGGTAATTAAGTGCGGTGTGTACATGTTTTCGTTATAAGAGCATTAAGTAAATTATATGGAACCATATGGGGATGTAGCTCAGATGGTAGAGCGCTCGCTTAGCATGCGAGAGGTACGGGGATCGATACCCCGCATCTCCAACTTTTGTTCGATTTTTCTTTTTATACTTTATACATTTAATATTTGTCCGAGGAGATAGTGGTTGTTTCTCTCTCTGTTTGTCGTATCTCCAACTTTTGTTCGATTTTTCTTTTTATACATTTGTTTATCTCTTGCTGTTTGTCTTCTTTTTTATACATTTAATATTTGTCCGAGGAGATAGTGGTTGTTTCTCTCTCTGTTTGTCTAAAGAAAATAGTTCTTTTTTATACATTTTATATTTGTCCGAGAAGATAGTGGTTGTTTCTCTCTCTGTTTGTCTAAAGAAAATAGTTGTTCATACTGTATTTGTTTCTCTTCAGTTTGTCTAAAGTTCATTTCAAAATTCATTTTTTATTTTTATATATTTGTTTTTCTCTCCTGTTTGCCTGAAGAAGTGGTTGTTTCTCTCATGCTCATCTAAAGTTCATTTCCAAATTCTTTGTTTCTTTTGAACCATTTTCTTTTTTGTATATTTGTTTCTCTCTCCTGTTTGTCTCAAGAAGACAGTTGTCCACTCTTTGTATGTATTCTTGTCTTTTAATACTGAACACAAATATTATTAAATAACATCCACTTTAACTTAGAATTGTATTCTTCTAAGTTTTTTTTTCGAATTACATAATACAATAGAGATACTTACAACGTACGTATACTCATCCTAAAAACGCACACACACAAACTCTATCCCTATGAGTACTTCTGATTGAGTCAGCAAATTTCGAAATTCACAAAGTTAACACAGGCCCCTTGCTATCGATGGAGATGTTACCTACCACTGAAAATATAATACCGTTAAATTTTAGAATAAATCTAGAAAAATGCGAGCATGATGGGTAGGTTCCACCATAAGAAACCCAACCAACTGATCTATTGGAAATAGTATTTTCCGTCTTTTTTAAGAAAAAACATTGATTTCTGAAAATCTAGACTATTGCCCTTCTTATAAAAAAATTTCTATCTTATTGAGAAAAATGTTTTGAAACGATATTTTTATCTAAATTTTTAAACAGAATCTTATTCTGAAAGATTTATTGTAGTGATGCAATCACAAAATTTAATTTAAACACTCAGCGGCTTCTAAAAATCTTCAAAGGTTTTCTCAAGTGCTGAGATCAGCAAATCTAGTTTCTCCTTTAAGTTGCATAGATCCATCATCCATAGTAGGGGCCATCGAAGAGGTGTTGCATTCCCACCAGTCCGACCATATCACATCACATACACACCCAAATATTCCCACATCTCAATCTATCTCATTAGTCATTTCCAACAAGGAATCAATATTGGTTCTTTTAAACAAAAAAAAAACGCAACCTATTCCAACCACATCAGCAGCATATACCTGAAACTCCAAACAAGAAATAAAGAAAAGAGGTAATATCATTTTCTTAGCAATATTCACAGGCACACAAATTCGAAAAAAATCTGCATCAACATAATAGAATCATCAGCTGACGCAAACCCTTCATATCCAGGGAATTTGTGGGAATTACATCTTCAAAGAAAAACAAACCATTTGGCTCAAAAAAACATGACATATGCAGATCAGCTCCATGCCCATGTCAGAGCGGGAGCAGTAGAACAGGACAAGGGATGAATTCAGCAAGCAAATTCCCATCGACATGCTTCGAGTGTATTGCCTCCATGCTTAGCACAACCAGGTCCAAGTTCCACTCATCAGCGACTTCCCCGATGATAGCTGTTGGTTTCTGCCCTTCCCCAAGACGCTCCATCAATTTAAACTCCGAAAATCCGCCTGCACAGAAGCAATGGATATCCACATT
>Ga0182004_10003282_pt1 | contig 12851 bp, 4 predicted proteins | sample Sormic07211540_1_FD_120479 | JGI IMG/M metagenome (GOLD analysis project Ga0182004, IMG submission 120479) | Endophyte microbial communities from Sorghum bicolor roots, Mead, Nebraska, USA - 072115-40_1 MetaG | ecosystem: Host-associated > Plants > Roots > Unclassified | place: USA: Nebraska... | reverse complement strand
CCTCTAAACCTCTTTAGTTCAAATATTTATACTACTTCTCCAAAAAAATTAAGAAGTAGTACAAATATTTGAACTAAAGAGGTTTGGAGGTGCACCTAAAGGTTACCCCTTTGCACCCCTAGCCTTGGGTATGTAGTTGGGGGTACATATAACGTAAATGTTTGACAATTCAAATCAAAGCCTAGATATTTTTATCAGACACGTAAGAGAGCTACATATCTTTATATTAAGCTTTAGATATGTGTAGCGTTAATTCTATCAGCGTGTCAGCAATATGTCGCGAGGTCCTATAAACTATACATACCAATATATCAGACTTAAATTGAAAAAAAAAATGTCAAACTCATGTTTTCCCCATTTTCAGTCAAATTTCATCCATAAATTTGAATTACTGGCTGATAAACTACCAATTATCGGATATAATCAGACTTATAGGCTCTACCAGCCAGCAGCCATGTTTTACGCATAGATGGAAGGTCATATTCTAATACACAATAACTGTCACCCTGATATACCTGCAGAATCATTTCTAATGCAACAGTCTAGCTTAACCATGATTGGGCAATATTACACATATGCTAGACATAACATTAAAGCAGTAGAATGGAGATATAAGAAACATGATGAATTTTGCATTGGATTAGACAATACAACATCATGGGCCTGGATGCAGGAAAACAAATGAAATGAAGGTTATGATTCTTACTTCTTTTAGCAGGGCAGACTCAAAATCAGAATCAGAATCATCAAGCTTAACTTTATAGCTGGCTCTGGCTGGAGGAGTGTCCCAGAAATCATCAGGTAACTCTTGGAAAATCCTGTCCTCCATTATGGCATTTTTCTTGCGTTGTGTACGGGAACGAGCAGGCAGCTCTGGGACTGGCCCTGCTTCTTCACCACTGTGTACCAGGCAGAAATGAACGTTTCTGAGTAAGTAGCCAACATTTTTACAGAATAAGATGGTATCTGACTTGTATTTACAGGGACTGTCGCTACTTCTTAGCAACTATTAATCCAAAGGAAAGATAAGGTTTTATACAAGGAATACTGTCAACATGTTGACACTAATCTAAGAACAAAACGTGAGATGGATTAGAACTGTCCACAGCAATTTCGTTCTATCAAGGCAGCATATCTGTGGAAACATAATTGCTCTTTCCACTTTCACATTTTGTATATGGATTCGCACAAGTGAAACAGCAACAGAGTACTTGTCTAATCATATCACAATTTCAAAATAGTTGAAGAAAAATCGCCCCTACCTTACCATCAAGTAGGGGTCCTCTGGGAGGCGCCTCCCCTCGCTGAGACACTCCATGAACCACCGGTGGCTGACGACGCGAGTCCCCAGCTTCCTTGCGATGTCGTACTTCTTCCCCTCGAGCCTCCAGCACACCTGCCCGCAAGTAGCGCGCACCAGATCGAGTTTCTCATCGCGTGGAATCAAATCAACCAACTAAAACTCGATGCCCAGCCAGCAGGCGAGGCGAGGCGATGGGAAGTGGCTTACCAGGTGGGTGATGGACCTGCTCATGGATCCTACGTAGCTGGCGCCGGTCTCCGCGATGAGGTTCACGAGCCTGTGCCGCTCCTCGCCGTGGTAGCCGCTCACCGTCGCGACCACGGACCTCATCCCGTCGATCGGCATGGAATCCGCCGGGGAGTGAACCAGAAGCACGAAAAAACACTACCAGGGCAAGCGGGGGACGGCGAACGGAGGCGGATGGCGGATCACGGCGGCGGTGGCGGATCTGGAGGCTTTGAAAACCCCGTTTCGCCTTTTGTGTTTCCCTCCCTTTTGTTTCAAAATTTTTGGGTGTCCCGCGGCGGTTGTTGAAATAAACATTTGATGGGCCGCTGTTGGATTTACAGGCAGAGGCAGGCCGGAGCATGACGTAACGATAACGGGCCTTGAGTCTGCACGCCGCCTCAAATCAAAAATCAAAAAGAAAAAAAATATCGTTTCTCGAACAATAGCAAGTCTCAAACAACCAAATGTTATTTCTGGCCTGCATACAGAGTACTCCGCCGCCTCAAAAATAATAAAAATTTCGTTTCTATCTATTGACTTGAAGAGCACATTTTGAGAAGTTTTTTTCTGGAGTGCAATGTGTTGACAAGCTAAAAAATTGTTATAAAAGCTAATAGCAAAAATTCAACAACCAAAAATGAAAAATCAGAGAGCCAGTTTTTAAACCAAAAGTGTAAAAGCTACAACTCAAACAAAATAGAGCCTAAGCTTATGAAACGAACACTGATCATATAAGTGTCAAAGTTACACCCTTTATCTAAAAGAAAAAAGTTTCGAAGTTACACGGCTAGAACACGGCTGAAATTGAAGGATTAAAGGTGAAAGGTCACCATGGACAATACATTTGTATACTATGAATCAATCTTATGTTTAGTTGCTGGAATAGAACTGTCCCTTGTTCTATGTTTGGTTTGGGATCATTGAATAGTGGGATGAGGCATGCGCAAGTGAGGTATGTTCTTTTGCCTCTACAAAATAGGCATTTTCCTGCTCCTCCGCCTATACTACAGGGTTTTTTTTCTAGATCGACAAAACACAGTGGCCTTGGGCTCATCAACGCACGACTTAACCAGTGAAGCTCGTTGGCACGGGCGTGCTTAGGAAGGAGCTCACCTGCAAGGGTGTGGGTAGGACAGAGCTCGCCAGTGTGGGGTGCAGAGTAGTCGTGGGATGAGCTCGCCGGCACGGGATGGTCCCGCCTGAGGACCTAAGCATTGCGGGTATGTTAAGGCAGAGGTCGTAGGTGTGGTCGAACCAAAGCTCACCATAGGGGGTGTGGGCACGGTCAGGCCGTCGTGGGGGTGCGTGTATGGCTGGGCTAGAGCTTTTGCATCGCTGGTGCGGGCGTAGCTAGGATGAAGCTCCCTATTGCCAAGCCTTGATTGCGTGACATGGTTATAGCTCATGTACGTCTTTAGTTGGTAACGACTCACAGAAGAAGATGGAGGACTCAGTCTGCTCAAATTGGAGGGACAAGTCGTGCTTGCTCCGTATCTCGCACGAATATTTCTATTAGAGGATAGTGCAAGTGCCACCCCAATTTCCATCACAACTCGCAGCAAAACACAGTCGTCCCGTCCATCACCATCCCTTTGGTAAAGTTATTTTTGCCTTTAAGGACATATATGCTCTCATTCTCTAGATTCACATTGAGAAGTGTGCAAATACGCATCTCAATACGAATGTGTTTACACATTTCTCAATACGAATCCAGTGATGGAAGAAGTGGGGGCACATGCGGCAGAAAAACTGTATTCCCATCCCTTTATCAAACACACGGCAAAAGAAAAGTAGTAGTGCACGATGTTTGAGGACGATGGCGCATGGCAGCCACAGCGGCCACGCTATGAAAATGTGGTTCGGAAAACAAAAAATCCGTCCAAATTGCCGGAGGAGTCCTAACTCGTAAACGAGTTAGAGTTGTAACCGCGACCTAATAAACCCTAGGCCGTCGAGGCAGGGAAACCGGTCTCGTGGTCTATCTACTATATATAAACTAGATCGATCTCGTCGCCGAAACTAGATCGATCTACGTACCATGTCGAGCAGCAGCATGATGGACGCCGACGGCAAGAAAGATTTTAGCACGGCGATCCTAGAGCGCAAGAAGGCGCCGAACCGCCTCCTGGCGGATGACGGCGAGGGCGAGGTGGCCATCGACAACTCCATGGTGGCGCTCAGCCCCGCCACCGCGTTCCAGCTCGAGATCTTCACCGGCGACCTCGTGCTGCTCCGCGGCAAGCGCCGCAAGGAGACCGTCTGCTACGCCGTGTTCGACGCCTCCTGTCCCGACGCCAGGGTGCGCCTGAACCGCGTCGTGCGCAGCAACATCCGCGTCCACCTCGGGGACATCGTCACCGTCAAGCGTCTCGACGAGGTCCCGACCGGCACGCGCGTCCAGATCGCGCCGTTCGAGGACACCATCACCGGCATCTCCGGCGACCTCTTCGACGCGTACCTGAAGCCCTACTTCGGCAACGACGCGCTGCGGCCGGTGTGCAAGGGCGACCGCTTCATCGTGCGCGGCAACATGCACGCCGTCGAGTTCAAGGTCGTCGACACGGAGCCCGCCGACCGCGTCCTCGTCCGCCCGGACACGGCCATCTTCTGCAGCGACCAGCCGGTCAAGCGGGAGGACGAGGAGCGGCTGGACGGCCCTGGCTACGACGACGTGGGCGGCGTCCGCAAGCAGCTGGCCCAGATCCGCGAGCTGGTCGAGCTGCCGCTGCGCCACCCCAAGCTGTTCCAGACGCTCGGCGTCAAGCCGCCCAAGGGGATCCTGCTCTACGGCCCGCCCGGCACCGGCAAGACGCTCCTGGCGCGCGCCATCGCGTCGGAGTCCGGCGCCCACTTCTTGGTCGTCAACGGCCCGGAGATCATGTCCATGATGGCCGGACAGAGCGAGGCCAACCTGCGCAATGTTTTCGAGGACGCGGAAAAGTCGGCGCCTTCCATTATTTTCATGGACGAGATCGACGCCATCGCCCCCAACCGCGACAAGACGCACGGCGAGGTGGAGCGCCGCGTGGTCTCGCAGCTTCTCACGCTCATGGACGGTCTCCGGCCGCGCGCGCAGGTCGTGGTCATCGGCGCCACCAACCGCCCCAACAGCCTGGATCCGGCGCTCCGGCGCTTTGGCCGCTTCGACAGGGAGCTTGACATCGGCGTGCCCGACGAGGTCGGCCGCCTCGAGATCCTCCGCATCCACAGCAAGGACATGCCGCTCGCCGAGGACGTGGACCTCGAGCGCATCGGCAAGGACACGCACGGCTTCGTCGGCGCCGACCTCGCGGCGCTCTGCTCCGAGGCGGCCCTGCAGTTGATCCGCGAGAAGATGGACGTGATCGACGTGGAGGAGGAGACTATCGACGTGGACGTGCTCAACTCGCTGCGCGTGTGCAACGAGCACCTCAAGCACGCCAAGGAGGTGACCAAGCCGTCGGCGCTGCGCGAGAGAGGGCTGGTGGAGGTGCCCAAGGTCTCGTGGGACGACATCGGCGGCCTGGAGGACGTCAAGCTGGAGCTCCAGGAGACGGTGCAGTACCCGGTGGAGCACCCGGAGATGTTCGAGATGTTTGGCATGTCGCCGTCGCGCGGCGTGCTCTTCTACGGGCCCCCGGGCTGCGGCAAGACGATGCTGGCCAAGGCCATCGCCAAGGAGTGCAAGGCCAACTTCATCAGCGTCAAGGGGCCCGAGCTGCTCACCATGTGGTACGGCGAGAGCGAGTCCAACGTCCGCGACCTGTTCGACAAGGCGCGCTCGGCGGCGCCGAGCATCCTCTTCTTCGACGAGCTCGACTCCATCGCCGTGAAGCGCGGCAACAGCGTGGGCGACGTGGGCGGCACGTCCGACCGCGTGCTCAACCAGCTGCTCACGGAGATGGACGGCATCAACGCGAAGAAGACGGTGTTCGTCATCGGCGCCACCAACCGCCCCGACATCATCGACCCGGCGATGCTCCGGCCGGGGCGGCTGGACCAGCTCATCTACATCCCGCTGCCCGACGAGCCCTCGCGGCTGCAGATCTTCAAGTCGTGCCTGCGGCGGTCCCCCGTCTCCCGCCGCGTCCACCTGCCGGCGCTGGCGCGCCTCACGGCCGGGTTCAGCGGCGCCGACATCGCGGAGATCTGCCAGCGCGCGTGCAAGCTGGCGGTGCGCGACGTGATCCAGCGGAGCCTCAAGGTGGGCAAGGCCGCGGCCATGCGCGGTGCGGAGATGGGAATAGGGCACTTCACGGAAGCCCTGAAGCATGCCAGGCGGAGCGTCAGCGACCTGGACGTGATGAAGTACGACTTCTTGGCGAAGCGGCTCAAGGGCGGGGCTGGCTTCGAGGACGAGCCCATCATTGCTGCCCCGATGGGGAAGGAGCCGCTGATCACAGAGATGGAAGACGACGACGACAGCTTGCTGTACTAATCATATATAGAGTCGGAGGCTGGGAGCAGCCTTTAATGAAGCTAGATATACTTTGTTTTTGTGGTTTATATGGGTAATACTTTTGTAAAACTTGTAAATGTTTCATCTTCGTGATGTGTTTTGAGTTTTTGGACCTGTTTGGTTCCTGCTAAATTTTAGCTAGCTAAAATTATTTTAGCTACTCTTGGGTAACTAATGGAACTAAACTATTTTAGTTTCTTTTAATTAATGTGTTTGGAACTTTAGCTACTAAAGTGACTAAAGTTTAGCTAACTAAAATTTAATTGGTGGAACCAAAGGGCCTTTGTCTGATTTTCTCCGCCAAGGCGCCAAGCCTTCTGAAGCTTAACCAACTTAAAAGAATATCATTGTCTGTATCATAAATATTTAATTTTTTTTCTATAAAGTTAGATAAATTTTAAAAATAATTTAAAAATAAAAGTAGTTAATTTACTTTGAGACGGTGGAAGTAACTAGACAAAGCAAGAAAAAATACTAATAAATGAGTTGCGTAAGTGCATCTCAAGAGTCTTTCTAAATTGTTAAAAAAAAGTCTTTCTAAAATTTAGGCTGTAAATCATTATTGAGAAAATTATTTGAATAAAAAATCTCTCTCTAAAGAATTTGCAATGAAATTATGTCTATATTTGAAGATCTAATTAAAAATATTGTTTTTTCTCGATCACGCAATGTGTTTTTGTATTAAGAGAGAAAAATTTAATTACGACATGGAGACGGTATAAAGGTTTACAATGAGCTCATGGTCCCCGACACCACACTAGCCTCAGCCTATTACGCAGTAGACAAGCAAGGTGATTGGCGTCGGCCTGAACCCATTGCTCGGCCATTGAAGAGATCGTTGAAGTATTTTTTTTATCAAAATCTCTATTTCTCTAAATTATAAAGTACTATATATAAAGGGTCTTTTGGAGTTGCTCTAACCTGTCCATCCTTGCTCTTTGTATGTATGCTTTCATTAAGGATTTGCTCATTCTTTTAATTCCTCATGGACTCCAGTAACATATACTCCCTCTGTCCTAAATTAATAGTTGTTTTCGATTTTTGTGCTACAAAATTGACTCAATTTGTATAAAATATATGCAATATTTGTGTCTTTGAATAAATAAAATTTAAAAAATTAGATTCAACGATCTTTCCAATGATATTAGTATATACCATAAATATTAATATTTTTTAATATATGTTTAGTCAAAATTGTTTTTTAAGAAGTGTAAATGATAGTTATTTTGGGACAGAGGGAATATATAATAAACTAACTGTTCCCAAATTTACGATCTCCTCTCAAACATGCACCTCCACTGATATTCAGCGATGCCAAGAGCTGTATGAAAACTAAGCATTGGGATGACCCTCCAAATAATACTCACGCTTATTCTCTAGTATAATTTAATAAACTAAATGGATAATTATTTCTCTTATTTTTTATTTAATCCATTTAATTACACTAGAAAAGAACCACAGGTACCCATTTGGAACACCGTCTCCATCCTTAATGAAAACACATACTATGTACTAGTACAATGAACATTGTGCCTCAACGTGTAAAAGTGTTCAAACTGTATTGACCGTCGATTTTCTTTCGGTTCATTGAGAATTAAATAATAGCAATCTGGAATGAGATGATTTCATCAGTTTTCCATCCACAGGGACGAAGCTAGAAAAAAATTAGAGAGGCTAAACAAAAGTGCTACATCAACTTAGCTTTACTATAACCTCTCAAAATAGAAAAAAATATAATAGCTTGAAGTAGTTTTATATTGAAAACATCAATCGAGGATAAAATTCACAAAATATGTCATAAAAAATAAAGGTCTCAGCTCACTCTACCTTATATATTTGTGTTTAAAATTGAAAGAAAAGCACTAGAAACTCCACCGACTCAGTGGCTCCGTGCATGCACGTAATAGTAATCAAGAGTGTTGCTACACAATCGTCTTACTTTTTGTGTTAGCAGCCTGATGTTTCGGTAGAACCACAGCGGATTACAATTTACAACAGCAAGATCAGAAATTAAATTTCTTCTCAAACACCATAGAGTCACCTTGTAGTTCTCCTCAAAGTCGAGTATCCATCTGCTGGAGAAAAAAATACTTCTGTTAATATTTTTTTATTAAGGAAAGACATTTGCCAGATTTTCTAGTTTTTTTGTTTGAAAAAGTCCATATTGCCTACATTAACTTTCGCGAAAGTCCACTTTGAACTCTAAAATCGGGCAAAACACCTCGTTCAACTTTTAAAACCGTTTATCCTTGTCTCCGTTATAAGCACTTTCGAAGGTGGTTTTGTTTTTTCTTTTTTATTTATTTTGCTAAACATTTAAAAATCATAATAAAATCATAAAATGAAAAATCTATTTCGACTCCGTATGAGTAGATCTATACAGTGAATATATAATATAGTATGTTTTACTACAAAGTTTTTATTGTAGCTTTAGATCTATATTTTTATATAATTAATTGGAATAATTTACTGTCGGGTATCGATAATAAGGATACCCAATCAAGCGGCATTAATGGCATGACAAAATCAAATCCCCCATGCTAAGGGAAGTTTCCACCTCGTCCAACCCCATTTTGGGAGCATGTTGACCGTCGGTGGCAGTTTTCGACCCGCCCAACCCCTACGATGCTAGTACGTTCACATCTAAGAGCTTGGAGCGATCTCCACCTCGCTCAAGGGTTATGACTCTGCCTCGTTTGAAGGCATGTCCCGCCTTCGGGCGCCACTGGGACAACATGCGAGCCCTCGCCACAGTGCCCACTCCCTCAGACCTGATAAGCACAACTACGCCCCGTGTATGGAAGCATGAAGAACAGTGTTACATAACACAACGGCCATCGTTCCACTATGTCCTGACAACCAGGCCTCTACAACAATAGTGACAATGGTATGCCACCTACTCCCCTCACTACGCATATCCAGGGTCATGCACCTCTCATCTCTCAGCGGTACAACGACCACAAAAGCAGAGATGGCCGTGGGCATGGCACCAGTGCCCGGAAGAGGCCAAGATTAGACAACCACGATGTCCTTGCACACCAGGGTCGGCCGCGCATTTCACATAAATAGGAAGACAATGTACCTGTAACATTCTAGATTTTTACGAAAACAAAAAATACGAGCTTTTTAAAATTTTTCCTATAATCGTGTGAAGCATATAGTTTTTAGGTCTAACTCGAGACTAACCGACTAACGAATCGTAGCATACATGTAGATTTGCTTGCAGGAGAGTGTCGGTGTTCTTGAGTCGGTTTAGGTTTTCGTCGAGTTTAGAGTTTGGAGTACACAAATCTATAGCGAGAATTCCCTTTCAACTTTCCCGTTGGAGTGATTCTATAAACTCCATTGGATTTTATCCGATCCCTTTTTGAATCTTTCTCCATCTCCTATTGTGTCATTCCTTTGTGTTTAATCCAAAAATGGAAAAACCTTCCTTCTTCTCTTGGGCCAGGATCCCTTTCCCCCTCCTCTCCCTCCAACTCGCCAGCCCAGCTCATGCTCTGGCCCAACCAGCCACCCTTCCCTTCTGCGGCCCAGTTGGCCCCGGCACCCCGCGCGGCCCAGCTACCTGCCCCGGCCCTCGCGCGCGTTTCCCAGCTGGCCTCTCGGCCCAAGCCGCCACAACGCCTAACCCTAGTGCGCCCCTACCCATCCCGGACCGCAGCCGCCGCCACTGCTCCGAATCGGGAGGCCACGTCTTGCGCCCTGGGCGTCCGTGCCCACCCCGTGATCCGTGCCGCGTGTCCCGTCCTCGACATGGACGCCGAGGATGGCCGCAGCATCCCTAACCCTAGGCGCCGCCCCTATAAAAGCCGTGAGCAGCGCCTCCCTTCTCCGCGTACCCTTCCCAGCCGCCGCCGTCTCCTTCCCCAGCGAAGCCGCTCGCCACCTCCTGCCCCTGCCTCACCACTGCGGGAGTCGCCGCGGTCACTCTACGCCACCGACCCGGCCCCGTCCGTCATGATGACACCGAAGCCGCTCCGTCGAGCCAAGGCCGAGCGCCACGTCCTCGACGCACCCCTGCTCCGAGTCCCTAGGTCGACGCGCGCACCTCGGCATCGGCCGCGCCCACGGTGCCACCCTCGCCCGGCGACCTCGAAGCCCCTGCCCCGACGCCGAGCTGTGCCGCGAGCCGCCACCACGACGCTCTCATCATCCACGACGCCGAGCAGCAACAACGTCGGCCGCGACCCCGACGGAGCTCCTCGTCGCGCCCCCTGCTTCAGGACACGAGCTCCCCCCCTCTGCGTCGAGCCTTCCGCGCCGAGCTTCGCCCACCGTCCTCGCCCCGACCATGCGCGTCGCACAGCCACGCAGCACTGAGCGCCACCCCGACGTCGCCCGAGCCCTTGGCCACGTGCTCGCCGCGGTCACCACCCCGGCAGCAGCGTGGTAGCCACGACATCGCTGCGGTGACCAAGCACAGCGACCCCGTTCGGCGTCCACGGCCCCGTCCTCGCCTTCGAGTCCGTACCCGGACTCCATCGACGCTGCAGCTGAGCCCCTGCTCTGCTCATCCTCGACCAGCACCGCCATGGAGCCGTGCTGCTGCGGCACCACCTCGTCAAGCTCGTCTCTGTCGCCGGTGAGCAACCAAAGCCCCACGCCTTCCTTTTTCACGTAGTCGTCATGCTCCTATCTGAGACCGGCCTTCGTGCCATGCGTTACCAGTGTCACAGGGAGCCACGGACCTGTTGCGCCTTCCACCGAGCCGCGACACCAAGCCTACCTCGTTGCCGACCAAGACCGTGCCTTTTCCATTGCTGCAGCACCAACCGAACACGACTTGCACCCCGGCCACTTGCAGCAAGCCGCGACCAAGTTGTAGAAGCCCTCTGCCATCCTCGCCACCAAGGTCGAATCCTAGTCGACGCCGACGAAAAACCCCCCCTTTGCTTTTGTACATCTTTCTATCATCGTTCATACATGTCATACACCATTCACATGATTTATCTATATCCATGCATGTGTCGTGCCTTCGTGCCGGTCTATTTATCTATCTGCTTATCTATCTCTGTTGGTCGCTATGGAAATGTGCTACGCCAATTTGTCTTTGTGTTGGTCATGGCATTGTGGTTCTTTGGGCATTGGTTCTTGAGTGTGTGTATGTGTGTCGTCGTTTGTGGACCGTGCCTTCGAGCCGGTCGGGGAAATCGTAGTACATTTGATCATTTCGATCGTGGGTACGTCCCGCCATGATCGCGATGTCGAGCATCACTCGTTTCCCCATGTTTAGTTGACTTGTCACGCTACGCTTGTTAGCTCCTATTCCCGTCCCTCGAACATGGCCATCGTGGACTCGTTGTCGTCATCGACGTGGTTCTTACCTGCACGCTTGAGACCTATGTGGCCTAGTCTAGTAGGATAAGAATTAGGGGACAACCTTTGTGGGACAGTCGGAAGCCAACTCGTTAGGTGAAGCTCATGGACGCGGGTTTGCCTCGCCATGACCATCGGACTTTACCTATTTTTCTCACACGATTATCTTATCTGTCTCGTATGCTTATGCCACCTAGACCCGGGCATTTCCCCTAGTTCTCGCAATGACAATCGCATCGTGTGGAACTATAGGAATGACCTTGTGCCGATTCAGAAGCACCTAGGTCGTGAAGTGTTATGAGTTGGAGTAGATTGTGGGGTCGTATCTCTTTTAACCAACCATTTTTCATTCTATGGTGTTGGTTGGAAGAGTGTGATTTCGTTCTTCTATCTTATTCTTAATCCCCATCGATCCAGTAAGATGTGGGTTTGCCCCTTTTGCCTGCTTAGTGTTTTGATTCCATTTCCACGATTTCCGCTGTTGCTATGGCGAGTGGATCAAAGGAAGGTGAATCCCATGTCTATTCTTGCCCTTTTTGGTTCTTCGTGCTTAAACTCTTGTATGCTTGTACCTATTCGACCGTAGCATTTCTTTGGTTCTCGCAGTGACAACCGCACTGCTAAGAACCCTAGGAATGTCTTAGTGCATTCAGTGTACATAGGTCGTGGTACCCTACAAGTAGCTTGAGCACTCGTGTTCTTTGTGCGTCACTCTTTCTGATTCCTCGTCTCTTACCATGGCGAGTGGATTGGAAGGAGTAGACCACTCCCCTTTTCTTCTCTCTTTGTTCTACCCTCTCTTGGCTCTCGCTAACTACAATGGCGTATGGATTGAGAGAGACCAGAACTTCTCGTGCTCGTAGTCTTTTTGATTCCCGTCGATTTCTGTGACACTGGATCGAAAGCCCGCTAGCCGTGGTGTTTACTCGAGATAAGTTAGGGTCTAAGCCATTTATTAAAGCTGTACAGGTTGACACAGTCGACTCGGGAAGTACCGGCTAGGCTAAGACTCAAGCTTGTACTTAGTGAACAACCATTCTTGTTTCTTTTTAGCCCAGGGATCAGACATCCATCGAGAGGGCTAAGCCATTTTCCTTTCGGTGCTCTTTCAGTATAGTTGTTCTTTAGTGTTTTGTCGCCTCTTATCACGATCTTTCTAGGTCTAGTGTTTGATTGTTTCGCCTTGATTGTCGTTTACGAGGTAGTTGCTTCGGTTAGCGTCGATCGAATCGGAACCAGTTGAAGGAAGGACATGCAGATAGAAGAAAGATCTTGGATGAGTACAACTACAAGTGAACTGAGGATCTTGGAAATGTCACTCAACAGGTGCCATGTCCCACCCAACCTTGTAGAATCCTATTAGACATGCAATATTATAGATGCTAGTGCTTTACTTTTATGCAAATGAACTATGATAGGTTGCATAGTAGAAATGCTTGCGAGCCATTGCCTTGTTGCAACCTATAACCCTCGCACACCCGCTGTTAGGTTAGATGCTTGCATACTACTTGCTACTGCTTCTACTACGCATTATATCTGTGATGTGATGCAATGTGGGAGATT
>Ga0182004_10003281_pt1 | contig 12852 bp, 8 predicted proteins | sample Sormic07211540_1_FD_120479 | JGI IMG/M metagenome (GOLD analysis project Ga0182004, IMG submission 120479) | Endophyte microbial communities from Sorghum bicolor roots, Mead, Nebraska, USA - 072115-40_1 MetaG | ecosystem: Host-associated > Plants > Roots > Unclassified | place: USA: Nebraska... | reverse complement strand
CCTTGGATATTGAAGCCATATTCCCAAACAGGAACAAGCTAGTAAATGACAACCTCTCTCTCAAATCTCAATAAGTGGCTTAACTCTGCTTTTCGCGTGTTTCCTCTACCACTGGTTAGTGATACTGATGGGTTGCTGGTTTTATTTTATTGCAATGGCCTCTAGTTCTCATGTCATTAGCCTTGTTTATATGTAAAATCTTTTTGGATTTTGACACGGTAACACTTTCGTTTGTATTTGATAAACATTGTCTAATTATGGACTAACTAGTCTTAAAAGATTCGTCTCGTAATTTACAGGTAAACTGTATAATTAGTTATTTTTTATTTACGTTTATTGCTCCATGCATGTGCTGTAAGATTCGATGTGATGAAGAATTTTGTAAACTTTTGAGTTTTTGAGTGCATCTAAACAGACAAGCCCGCAAATGTCATTAACTCTGCTTATGGCATGCGCCGACCCTGCAGGCTCCACAGCCACCTGCAAGCCTTGCCTCTCGTCCACCTGGTGTAGGCAGATAAGATACTGCTCCCTCCATCCTAAATTATAATATATTTGATTTTTTTATCTCAAGTTTGATCACTACTCTTATTTAAAAAATTTGTGCAAACAAAGTCAAATTTAAGTCATTCTTGCAGAACTTTTATTAATAAACCAAATCACGATAATTTTTTTTGAAAATTTACACAATTTTGTAAATAAAACGAATGGTCAAACTTGGTATAAAAAATCAAACGTCTTATAGTTTACAATTTGGGATTGAGTACATTATATGAGGATATACAGTGAAGCGTAACTAATCTTCACTTCTCGTATAAAGCAAAACCTCGATTTGGAGTAAGAGTCTATCTATATCTACTTCCTCTGTCTTGTAATACAATGCATTATAGAAATTTTAAAATAAACTAAGAGAGAACATAAAAAGCGCATGTACCTTTATTTTATTTCTAATTAGACGCTATTATCAATGTGATTAGTGGTGATTGATGGATAAATAGAAAGTGTTTAATGTAAAATTGGTTTTTATCCTCTAGAATGCCTTATATTTGAGAATAAACTTTGAATGCTAGAATACACTGACGGAGAGAGTATATAATAACTTACTTATATAGATGAAGGCCACTAAAGTCATTTATTGCTATAAAGCTGCTCTCGCATTGAGCCACGTCATCAGAAATAATGAGCCGTCTGATTGCCAAGTTCTAATCTGTCCACCCATATGATAACTGCTCTTATTCCTCCTAGACAACTGTTTCCCTATCGGATAGGTAAGTTTATTTTAAAATTTTTTCAAACACACACACGCGCACGGTGTAGCTACTCCCAACATAAATAAATCATTTTACGTAGGAGTGCATACTCATTTATCAGTTTGACTATGTTTATATACTTATTTTAAGATACTTCAAATCTTACTATGATAAAAAACTTTCAAAGGATCCCATATTTTTAGTATATTGATATAAGACCATCATAGTTGTATATAAGATTAGTATATCCACATATTCTATATATACTTGTATACTTGACATACATAATATCCCAGATAGTCTAGTATGATCGCATACTTCATGTACATACATTCAGCAGGCCTTACACACTCTAAATCTTGAAATACCCAATAGAAGTAGCTACACCATAGGAATATAAAAGTTCTTTTATTCTTTGTTATATGAGTAAAAGAAATTTCAGAAACAACACCGTACCCATATGGATCTATATTATTGTTTCTTCAAGGACATGGCGTTGACAGTGGACATGATCTTCTCCTTTTGAAGGTGCTTAGCAACAAGGCATTGGAACTCGACAAACCATGCGTCAAGTATGGTTTCCCCAAAATGCCAAACAATTAAAGACTTTATTAGGGATCTGATGCACTTAGCAATATTTATGCTACTACGGGCACTATCCTCAACATCATCACCTTCTGAATCATCGAAAGGATCCCAACTATTCTCAAATTGTTTGATTAGATCCATCTTGAATAACTGGCTTTGCATGACTAGTTCCTTCACTTCTCCAACTGATGGCCCATAGACTGGTAGATTGAAGGATTCTAAGTTTTCCTTCTCCACAATGCCCTATTATGATCACAATTTGTTTAACTTCATGACTTCTTTCGCAAAGTGAAAACAAGTATAGTATAACAATAATTTATTATTCACTACCTTCAAAACAAGAGACTGTAACGATCTTGCAACCAATGCAAAAACTTGATTGAGATCACCATTGTATACATCCTCATTATTCCTCCCAAGAAATATAAGGACCATTTGGCCTCCATGCACAAGTTCTTCATGACGCAACTTCAGGAAGATGGAGAAGTCATTACGAAACTGCATTTGGTATTGTTTCACCACAAAAGGTGTTGTGGTCTTTGTAATGTAAATATTGTCTTCATTTAGATAAGCTTTTCTCCATGTCTCTAGTCCCTCAGGTTCCTACATACATATCATTGTAGAACATTATGATCGACATGTTAAGAGAACCATAAGAAGATGAATACATCATGGAAGATATGTAAGACTAAGGAGTTGCTGCGGTACTTCCAAGTAACTATTGATCTAAATGCTGATTACTACACCCTCCAATCTAAATAATAAGACGTTTTGGCTTTTGTAGATACACAGATTTTGTTAGAATTTAGATATACACTAGGTCTAGATACACAGATTTTGTTAGAATTTAGATATACACTAGGTTAAAGCAATGTGTGTAGTAAAGTCAAAACATCTTATAATTTAGAACAAACATAGTAGATATTAACTCCTCGGAGGTAACATAAATAAATATATTTATATATATATTTTATTCTCGAAAGTAGGCAAAATATCTTGTAATTATTGGATCTATTATCTCTAGTGTGATAGATTACGAGTGACCACATACATATTAGATCCATTATAGATGCAAGGTCCCATATGTGATTGTTTGAACACGTAATTTTTTAGGGTATTGAGCATGACATATGAATTTTTTTATTTTCTCAATTCACTTTTGCATGATAATTACAAAAGTATATCTTGTATGTGCTGAATAAACAAAATATACAATGTCTTCTCATGACTGAACGACTTTAAAAATCATTCTTCTTAAGAAAAGACTTTTGGTAAAGTCCTACACTTACAATACACAATTTTATCTTAACAAAATAAAAAAAAATATTTTTTATATTCTATAGCTATTTTTCAGTTCTTGAACTCAAAAGTGTTTCTCACAAATCCAAAAAACCATCCAGTTCTTGGTTTGGGAAGTAGTATTCATATACTTTTTTGGCATACATGTTTGAGTAAAATTACTTTTCTTAATAAAAAGCATGCTAAAAATGAGGCTCTAATTTTAAATTAATAGACACGTGTCATAAAATTTGAGCTTGCTTCCAATGCTTTAATTTAATTTCAAAATAAAACCAAATTTTGAGTTTGCCATTTAATAAGGAAATTTGGTTCTTGACCACATATGACAAAACAATAAATTTTGAACCATGAATTTAGATGATTTTTTTTCCACATTTTTCTTTTGCGTTGGGAAATGAAAACTTAAACATACAGTTATAGGAATAATTTCAATTCTAAATCTGTAAAAGCTATGGTGCCAAGCATAAATAGAATGGATCATACTTGATTTTGAGCATCTACGAAAAAGAACTACAAGATTTTTTAGGCCCACGCTCTTTGTTTGGGGTCCACAAAAATATTCAGCTATGGCACATGCGTATAGTATTTTGGAGTGACAGAGGAAGATGTGCATATCTGTAGTTTTATCTGTATGACTGACGTCTTGCCTGTAAGGAAGTAAATCGCTGATGTTATTTTAATTACATAACTATTACGTCTATCAAAAAATCAAGGGATATGATGTGTTTGAGCTCTTAACTTCTCAAGAGTAACTAGAGTACTATAGCAAAACCCTTGTTATTAACATTGATAAATAAATAACTAATTTAATCAGTGACCCAAATACCTGGGAGCGCCAATGAAGGCAGAACGAAGAGTGGAATAGATGGACACTTTCTCGAGGAAAAAGCCTATTATAATAAGATTTTGGTAACCCCATAATATAGTAAGGTGGTAGATGTGCAGTTTCATCAGTTGAATTTGGCCTTTTGAAGTTCTCAATTGACCGAAATAGTTCGTTAAAGTCATTGCCGGGAAGGTCATTCAAGAAGAATTGAAGTTCCACGGAATCATCTCCACTAGATTTACATTGTTCAACAATGCTTATGACAGTAGAGATGAAGAGCAATGTGTTTGGTCCAGCAGAGCATCCTAGGTCGGCAATGATCATAGTTTTGGGGACAAGAGTTGTGTACACTTCCTTTACGACATTCTCAATCATTGGCCTGGTCTCACGAATAACTATTTCCTAATAGAATCCAAAAGAAGAATAAATCATTGGATGATATATGGATCTCCCATCCTTCCATCATAAGAAGAACAATGAAACCAACTTAATATTTGCAGTAAAGGTCAATGGATGCTACTTAACTGGCATCGAGAAAAGCACCACACTAATATGATTTGACAATATCAAAGGGATAGCAACAATTGCAAACAAAACATGGAATTATTAATTAATGTTCTATATGCTTTAAGAAAAAAGCCTAATTTTATATGCATGTCTAATCCGTTGATGACAATAAACTTGGTGCATGCAACATGAGAAATAGTGCATCTTACATAAAACGATGTTCTTTTTTTTGAGAATTGCATAAAACATAGTTGTATCCTAGGAAAAGGGATAGAATAATCACTTGACGCCTAGAATTCTTGGAGTAGCTCCATTCTCCTTCCCCTTCGGCCATGTGAAAATCACGTGTTATATTCATTTCTATGAGGAGCTTGGGAGTATACTAACTTGCTTCAGTAGCAGGCACACAATGAGTTGTCTGGCCCAATACCATTTCTGTGAGGTACAATTTATACTACTCTAGGTAGGGGACCAATACATGATGGAACCATTTCGTGGCAGAAAAACTGACAAGCAAATACAACAAAACAAAAACATACAGTACGTGCAGAACCTTATCCATCCCCCACCTCTTAACCATCCATTCATTTTATCCCATGCATCAATCAAACCCTCAAATATGTGGACACTCAAAGATGGAAGGCCATGCAACTCATAATGCTCCTTTCATTCTATGCACAAATTAGAAATTTTTGAGTTATTTAGAGACAGTTTAAGGACATCTCACTATATAAGTTGTCTATTAAGGTAACTCATGATTACGTAGAATAAACAGTGATGAGAAACTTCTAGTGGATGGATCCAAAACATCAAAAGCATTGTGGTGAATAGATCGATATATTATATAGGAAAAAAAGAAGCTGTAGAACCATAATAGAACAAAGCAAGATCATCTCAAGTTTAAATATATAAGAGAGCTAAGGAACTGGATAAAGACTTGGAAAGTGTTTTTTATCAATTAATAGTAGAGCTCAGCAAAATGTAAGACCAAAGGCTACTTGATTTGGCCTCAGCTGAAATTGTATTGTCACGAGATAGTAATAGGAAAAAAAGGAAGAGACAAGAAAGATGACAAAGCTACAATATGAGGTGAAGCTGTGAAAAACTATTTTTAGTTTCATCCCACAGTATTATGTGAAAGTATGATTTTAAAAGCCAGTTTGGCAGAGCACTTCCTGCTTCAGATTCTTTGTGGAAGTTGACTCTCTGTAAGAAGTGATTTTCTAACTAAAATCAATTATCTAGGATAAATGTGCGAAGTGAATCCGAGGAAGCAAATTTTTTTTTAACTCTGAGCTCCCTAGTTCGTTTCAAAGAATCACTTCATGTAACTAGCAAAGCAATCACTTCTCAGTAAATAACTGTTAGAGCTTCTCGTGGATTCAGCCTGTAAGCTGCTCAAGGAGCTCTAACAAACTGACCCTAAGAAGCTTTATCGACGAAGCTGTTTGCAAAAGACTTGTTTGGCAATAAGCAACTTTAAACGGCTCATAACTCTTGAAGGACCTTAGATGAGGAAGGCGCTCAAAGGTATCGACAAGTAAATTGATTGATGCGCCTACCTCTTTGACGAGAGTTAGATACAGGCACACGCTACCCTCTTATCTATTATAACTCTTACAAAGCAAAACTCCACTATCTATTTCTCTTGACATGCAATGCGTCCAACTTAGCAGTCCACTATCAACCCCACTATCTATTTCTCTTAAAATACAAAGCGTCCACCTCACTAGTCCACTATCATTTCCCAATATCAATTTCTCTTGACATGCAATGTGTCCACCTCAGCATTCTACTATCATTTGCTTTAAAATTCACTTCCACAAGAATTATGACATCCATATCAGCGAGACATATCATCCACTATATATGGATACAATTTTCATAATTATGCTAATAAAAGAGCTATATATATTTATATTTCTCCTTTATACCCGCGGCAACACGTGGGGAATTCTCTTAGTAAACATTAATTGCAGAAACAAGAAAACAAGGGAATAGGTTTCCATCAAAGCACAGTGAAGTGTACTCCTAGAGAAAAACAAAACTGTGGCCTTGTTTAGGCCTTGTTTAGTTCCTACAAAATTTTGCAAAATTTTTTAGATTTCCTATCACATCGAATCTTACGGCTCATACATGAGTTATTAAATATAGATAAAAGAAATAACTAATTGTACAGTTTGTCTGTAATTTGTGGGACGATTTTTTTAAGCCTAGTTAGTCCATGATTGAACAATATTTGTTAAATACAAACGAAAATGCTATACTGCCTATTTTGCAATTTTTTTGGAACTAAACAATAGTTTCTCGAAAATTTTACAAATTTTTCAGATTGTCCGTCACACCGAATCTTGCGTCACATGCATAAAGCATTAAATATAGATAAAAGAAATAACTAATTGTACAATTTACTTGTAATTTGTGAGACCAATCTTTTGAGCCTAGTTAATTCATGACAAACAAAAGTGCTACAGTGCCCATTTTGTAAATTTTTTTTGGAACTAAGGCCTTGTTTATCCCCAAAATTTTTTGCAAATTTTTTCAGATTTCTCATCACATCGAATCTTGCGGCACATGCATAGAGCATTAAATATAGATAAAAGAAATAACTAATTGTATTCTGAAACGATTTTTTTAACCTAGTTAGTTTTCGATTGGATAATATTCGTTAAATACAAACGAAAGTGTTATAGTGTTCATTTTATAAAAAAATTAGAACTAAATGAGGCCTAAACAAGTTTGGTATAATGCCAGCCCCACGGGTCCTCGGCGGGCATCCACATACTAGTTTTTTAAATGGTAATGCTACTGTGAGGACGTCTGGACAAATCTGACGTGGCTTCTGGCGCGGCTTCCCACATTGGCACAACTTTTCACTCATCCAACGGTCAGCCGTCTTTTTTGTTTTATAGTGGTTTTTTGAAAGATTCTTAAAATTACATTTTTTTAAGTTTGATTTTAGAATCTGGACCAAGGAATGGCGCCAAGCTAGACGAGTGACGTGTTAGGTACCTAGCTAGGCGAGTGACGTGTTAGGTACCTAGCTAGACGAGTGACGTGTTAGGTACTTTGACGCTGTCACCACTAGCGCCAAGCTTGATGCCATGCATACCAGTGCATAGTGCTGCTATCTTTTCTATGAGCTTGTGCATAAGGCCTTGTTTAGCTTTCAAATTTTTTCAAGATTTCTCATCATATCGAATCTTTAGACGCATACATGAAGCATTAAATATAGACAAAAAATAACTAATTGCACAGTTTATCTATAATTTATGAGATGGATCTTTTGAGCCTAATTAGTCTATAGTTGAATAATAATTGTCAAGTAAAAATATAATTGTTGTCCAAATCCAAAAAGTTTTTGATCTAAACAAGGCCCTTATCAGTTATCACAACGTATGCAGCATGTCTTCTAGCAAGCAGACCTCCTCCTCCTCTCTTTGTGGCCTTGTTTAGGCGTGATGCCATTTTTTTTTTGAAGTTTGACACTGTATCACTTTCGTTTGTATTGGACAATTATTGTCCAACTGTAGACTAACTAGGCTCAAAAGATTCATCACGTATATTATACGCAAACTGTGTAATTAGTTATTTTTTATCTATATTTAATATTCCATGTATGCGTCCAAAGATTTGATGTGACGGGGAACCTTGTAAACTTTTGAAATTTTGGATACATCTAAACAAGGCCTTAGTTTTCAAAAATTCTCAAGCTTCCCTGTCATATCGAATGTTTGGACACATACATGAATCATTAAATATAAATAAAAAATAACTAATTACATAATTTTCTTGTAATTTATGAGATGAATCTTTTAAGCCTAGTTAGTCCATGGTTGAATAATAATTATCAAATACAAATGAAAGTGCTACAGTAGTCAAACCCAAAATTTTTCACGAACTAAATAAGGCCTTTGTCCGCTTCACACCACCACCACCGCACTCACCTGCTGCAGCGCTGCCTGCCTGCTGCAGTGGTGCAGCGCAACACAGGGACCGCCGGTGGTTCTGCCATGGACACTGTACTATTTGTGTTTATATTTGATAATTATTGTCTAATTATGGACTAACTAGATTTAAATGATTTATCTTATAAATTATAGATAAACTATGCAATTAGTTATCTTTTTATCTATTTTTGATGTTTTATGCATGTTGCGTAAGATTCGAAGTGACAAGAAATTTTTAAAAAAAAATTACAAAATTTTTGGGAAGCAAACAAGGTCACGTTGGCGGGGGCGGTGTGCTCGCCACTTGTAAATGACCACTATGTGAGAGAAAGTCCTCCATATATAAATTATATTCCAAGTAGTCAGAAATGATGCACGCACAAGAGGTACTAGAAGAATGTTTTTGAAAATGAAGCAATGCCGAAGCCTAGAGAAGCTTTATTAGGTTGATGGATTCATTCCTGGCATGAATATAGTATCTCGCCGACATGGGTTCATCAACGCACGTGTATGCTGCCAGGCTTGGCGTAGTTCGTCATCCACCTCTGCGATCCTCTGTCATATCTTGGTGCTAGAAGAATGTTTTTGAGGTTGTTATTTTATAATATGTTGCTACACTTTGATTGTAACATTGACCTATTCGGAGAAAGATCTTTGTTATCGTATATGTATTCTTATTGTTATATCTTTGTTATATGTACTTTTCTTGTAGTTTGCCAAATGAAAAAAATGTCCAAAATAAAAGTCATTTGAAGTCATCCTTTAAAGGAGAAAAGTCACTTGTGAACTATGTGCACTAACACTTTGCCAGATGAAGAAAAGATCAAAATAAAAGTTGTAGCTCTTTAAAAATTACACAATTTTGTAGTTCAAAACTTTTTTATTTGAAATCATCTTTTCAAGGAAAATTATGTATGAATCTCTCGAATATAAAATTTGAATTTTTAAAATGACTTTAAGTAGAGAAACAACCAAAACAAAGGTTGTTGTGCTCCAAAAGTTTTAGTTGACAAATTTGAGCCATATTTTTTGAACTATGCATTTTCTAATTTGCAGCCTATCTATTTTAGTGGAAATGCTAGCATGGGTGTGAAATGAAACTGTCTGGTAGGTGGCACTTTTGCAGTGCACCAAAAAGTAGCTTTATTCCTGGATTGAGTGACCACCTGGGATGAAAAGCCCTTTAGACCTGATTGGTGGCTGAACCCGAGACTAAAAGTGATAACCTTTAGTCCCACGTTGGGCCTCCAATTGGGACTAAAGGCCTTTTAGTCCCGGTTGGTGTCTCTACCAGGAATAAAAAGTCCACCTCTATATATATGTTGCTTCATTCTCCTTGTCCTACTTTCAACGCTATGCATCGCCGCCGCTCATCGACGCCCTCCCTGATTCCGCCGGCCATCTCCCTACCCGATTCATGTCGTCGGCCTCCCTCCGACTACCGTACCTCCAAGCTGCCACAGCCGGAGCCTCAAAGAGGAGTGCCAAAGAGGAGAAGAAAGGGGGCGTTGCTGCTGCATCTTGGCACTCTATTCATCTACACTGGCGCAACATCTCGGCACGACAACACACCACCTGGTCACTCCACCGATTCATCACCGCACCGCCATCCATAGCCCCCACAAGCCCCACAGTGAGCCACTTCGATCCCCTGCTCCAAATTCGCATGAGGATCTCATGCTCAAATTCGACCAAAGGAAAGGGCCTAAGTGCAAACCATAGACTCAGATGAATAGTGCCAATGAGGACCTGTTTGTTTTTAAAAGGCGAAAAATTTGGAAATTCATAGTAATTGATAGAAAAGTCATAAAATATCAAATGATTATTTTTTGGAATCCTTTAGGGTATATCTACATAGTAGAGTGTTAAAATGATATGTGTTATTAGAAGGTGTTTGCTGTTTTTATTTATCTATGTTTATTATGGATAAATTCATATCTAGAGTTCTGGTGCTCCAATTTCTATGAAATTTTTATGGTAGGATTTTAAGACTATGTGGGTGCCCTATTTATAAGAAAAATATACGAAAGGAAAGAAAAACATAAAAACCACAAAACCATAGGTATATATGTATAAATTAGATTAGATGACAAATTATTTAACTAGCCGCGGATTCTTTATTAGATTAGAGAAGGATAAATAGTTCAAAGACCCATAATTCTATATTTATTGTTTTATATTTATAAGAAGATGGAAAAGGAGAAAAAAAGTCATGCACAAAAAGCGAACGTGAGATTTCCATCTAATGGAATTGGAAAAAATATGAAAAACAAGGAAATGAAAAAGGACACACAGAGAAAAACATCTTCCGTGGAAAAAACAGACGGTCTCGTCTAGAGAAAAATGGAAGTGGGATTTCTTTCGGAGCTAATGGCGAGACCTAGCCACTTTAGGATTATTAAGTTGAACGAAAATTTAGAGATGACAGAAATTTTGTCTCTTTATTATTAGGTATCCCCTCGAAGGAGATAATAAAGAACCTAAAGCAGACGATATCCTACTATAAGGATGGTCTTAAGAATCCAAAAGAGGTTGCTTAGAAGAGATAGATGTATCCATAAAGCCTTTCTTTATGCGATAGGAAGAAGTGACTACAAATTTTCTTTTTTGTTTGCAAATTCCTATTTGTATCCTTCGAGGGCACGCCATAAGTAGCGATCAAGAGAATTGATCAAACAGTCCCAATACCATGAAAGAGAAAATTCCTAGATCCAAGGAAGCTTGTTATAAAGGGCTTCAACATGGGGTTTTATTCTTTTTTTAGCAAAAAGATAAAGATATGATAGAATCGAACCGCAACTGCAAATGTAATAACTACTATGCTAGCCCAAATCATGATCTCCACCAACTTGGATTTTTTTCTCTTGTGAAAATCGTTAGTTGTAGAGATAAGAACCATGAAAAGCAAGATTCCGAATAAGAAAATAGAAACCAAGGAAACCACAAGAGCGAAGACTACTAGAGAGATAACATTGGATGTCAAACTACTTAAGGTATCAGTCATGATTTTAGGCAAGAATAAAAGTTCGAAGATCCATAATACTGCATTTATTATTTAATTTTATATTTATAAGAAAAATGAGAACAAAAAAAAGAAATAAAAAAGATAATCGAACCATAAGTAAATAGGCATAGGTCAGTTCATTAGATGACAGATTATTTAAGATTTCAGTCAGTTATTATTTATTTTCTCTGGTTATAAGAAAAAACATCGATGAAAAGAACAAAAAAAAACCTACAGAACCACAGAACAATAGTGATATAGATTAGATTAGATGATAAATTATATAAGATTTCAGTCACGAATTATTAATTAGATTAGAGATGGATAAATAGTTCAAAGACCCATATTCTATGTTTGTTATTTATAATTTTAATTTTTAAGGAAATGAAAAAAAGAGAAAATAATCATGCACAGAAAGCGAACATGGGTATCCATCTGATGGAGAAAAAATGGGGGAAAAACAAAAACAAAAGGAACTGGAAAAGGACACACGGACGAAAACGTCTTCCATGCTAAAAAAACAGATGGTTCCATCTGGAAAAAAAAAGGAAGTGGGACTTTTGCGGAGCTGATGGCGAGATCACGCCACTTTAGGATTGTGCTCTTTTGTCCTCAAACCTGCAACTTCTAACTTCTAGAATTGTCCTAGGTCAAAATTTTAAAACTTTGATCGAAATTCTAGAAAAAGCGTTAAAATTTATAATACCAAATTAATACTATTAGATTAATCATAGAATATATTTGTGTAAGATACTCATTTTATGTGTAACACCCTAAAATTTGCTCATTTTAAAATAGGTGAGAAATGATTTAATTTTGAATTTTTGTGCCCATGAAACATAGGAAAAATAATATTTTTTATTAAAATAAAATTTATCATAAGATTAATAATATGGTTGTGCATTCATGCTGGAGAATTTAGATTATTGTGCTGAGTGATTTGACCAAAGTTCAAATATATTTCAAACCTATTTTAAATGGTTTTGAAAATGGCTTGAAGGAAAAGAATTAAAATAAAAAAAACACAAAACCCCTCTCCTCTCGGCCTGCCTACCTGCGAGAGCAGTCCTCAACATGTACCATCTCGCCAACATATTATCCCGTGACATCTGGAAACCAAGTTTAACTCTTATTTGGATCCTAAAACACATCGGCCCATAAGCCTATATATATATATAGCAAGCTACCGTATCATCTTCTTGTTTTTCCTTCCTGCAACAGAGCATACTCTTGCCCTTGCCCTAGTTTGTGTCCGCCGCCGCCGTAGCAGATGTCATTATCGTTGTTTCATCGGCCGTCGTCCGAGACCTGTTGCCGAGCTCTGCATTGAGGAAATCCCGAGCTGCCCTATCGAGCACCAGGATGTCCCCGTTTGCCAACACTAGGTGAGCTCTCAATCGACTTGATTTTCCCCTGAGCGAACCATGG
>Ga0182004_10003280_pt1 | contig 12855 bp, 10 predicted proteins | sample Sormic07211540_1_FD_120479 | JGI IMG/M metagenome (GOLD analysis project Ga0182004, IMG submission 120479) | Endophyte microbial communities from Sorghum bicolor roots, Mead, Nebraska, USA - 072115-40_1 MetaG | ecosystem: Host-associated > Plants > Roots > Unclassified | place: USA: Nebraska... | reverse complement strand
CCGCGAAGGCGGACCCCCCGACCGTTGCCGGGGGGGCAGGCCCGGGGGGGTTGGGCCCAAGGGAAACCCCCAGGAACACAGATAAAAAACAAAGGGGGAAAAAATCCCCCCAACCCTCAAAAACAAAAAAAAAAAAAAAAAAAAAAAAAGAGTCTACGTTACATCCTTCAACTTCGTTATAAATCTGTTTTTTCTTCCTAAACACTAAAACCAGACAAGACACCTCTCTTAATTTTTAAGACCGTTCATTTTACCTGTCTAACCGATTATATGTGGTTTTGTATTTTTTTTATTTCAACTCGCCTTTTGAAAATCATAGTACAACACAAAAACATCATAAAATAAAAAATCTATTTTTTGGACTCTACATAAGTAGATCTGCATAGTAAACATAATAATATGGTATACTTTAGTATAAAGTTTTTTATGTAACTTTAGATCTATATCTTTCTATAGTTAAATAGAATAATTCATAGCTACAGTTTCTATCCTCCAATTGTGGCGAAATTTTTATGATGGGCTAATTACTATATGTTTAAATTGTAGTAAAAAATTCATACTCACTGAATTATGTATAACTTAGCTATAGATTTTAATTAGGTTTATGCTTGTTAAATATAAATAATTCTATAGCTAAGATATACATTATCCAATGAGTATAAAATTTTATTGCGATTCAATCCACCATAAAAATTTTATCATGATTGGGCCATAGAAACTGCATCTAAAGTACAACATAATATATGTTCATTATGTAGATCTACTCATATTGAATCCAATAAAATTAGATTTTCTATTTAATAATTTCTGTGATTTATTATGATTTTTCAAAGATTCAATCGAAATAAATAAAGAAAAGAAAAAGACAAAACCGCTTTCAAAACTGCTTTAGAGTTATAACGGTTGAGAGAGAATTATATATCTATATCTATAGAAGATAAAACGAGTACTAACGCACGAGGCATTTTGACCCTCAAATACTTTGTTGTTTTATTCTTGTAATTTTTGTTAAAGGCTCATGCTATGTTTGATAAAAGGGCCTGTTTAGTTACGGACGATAAAATTTATCATCCATTAGATCGAATGTTTAGATATATGTATAAATTTTAAAAGAACGAAATCTGCACCACCAACTAGAGCCTATTATTTTGCCATGTATCTAGCACCTCATTGGGCCACGCCTCACACAAATCAAAAGCTGATCGATCCAGGCCTACTGGGCCAGTCACCCGTTAGGGCAGCTCCAGTGTGCATGTGAAGCGAGCTGAGGGGAGAGAGAAATGCTGCTTGGTTCGATGCACACACTAGAGTAACCGAACCATGCAAGAAGATTCCTCGGTTCGGCGTTTGTTTTCGGTTCGACGCTTAGAATATTAAATTTCATGTACGGCCGTGTACTGTCATGCACAAAAAAAAGCAGATGAGCTCTCTGGACTTTTTTTTTTAAGAAACTGGAGGGGTTTTGTTTGATGTGGGTCCTATGAGCACAAAAACGAACCGAACACTAGAGCTGTGCTGCTTCACTTGCAAACGATTTCAAAGGCTGCATGCGTTGCCTGACAAATGCTGTTTGGTTCGCCATCACACTGGAGCTGCTCTTAGGGCCGCGAACCCAACTGTCACGAAACATCAGGAACCACTTCGCCGTGGCCACCATCATCGTCTGCCACCCCCTCCGCCAAGCGCCGGTCTGCCCACGCGTTAGCTCCTGCTCTCTCCACGACCGCTTACTCCCCTAAGGTGCCTCCTCGACGGTGGCACGCGGCGTCCCCATATGGCGACGCACTAGCCCCAGCATGGATGGCCTCGGCGACGGGACGGCACACCAGTGCCGGCAACCCCAACGTGGGGACCCTCGACATAGGTGAGCCCCAATACGAGTGCCCCTTCCCTAGCACGGCAGCAGCAAGGACCTAGCCTCGCATCGGATGGCCTCACGCGTCGGCGTACCTAGCGGGCAGCCACCGGCATGGCCAAGCCGGTGTGCGACGGCCTATTAGGCACGAGCGGCCACCGCTCCTGCTCCTTGGCTTGAGATGACCCGTGACCGACAAGGCCGCCTCAGACTCGTATCACAAGGACAGAGGTGCTCCACCAGAGCTCGTTCTTCAGCTTAGCCGGACGTCACACGGCGAGCTTACTCTTCCTTCAATCAAATTCACAGCACACGGTAAACCTAAGCCAAATCCCTTCTATATTTAGGCCTTATTTAGTTCTAATTTTTTTTTTTGGAAAAACGACACTGTAGCACTTTCGTTTTTATTGGTCAAACATTGTCCAATCATGGAGCAACTAGGCTTAAAAGATTCATCTCGTGATTTACATACAAACTGTGTAATTAGTTTTTATTTTCATATATATTTAATGTTCCATGTATATACCGCAAGATTCGATGTGACGAAGAATTTTGAAAAATTTTGGGTTTTGGGGGTGAACTTTCAAATGGTTGCGCACCACTTTGAATGCTTCTTAATGTGGATCTATGGAAGGTTTGCTCCTTCGTTTCTATTCAAAAGATGAACAGTACAACCTTATAAGAACTTACATATTTTTGTACTAACCCACACAGGAACTTAAGAAAAACTGTAGGAAAATAATTATAAATCCAAATAATATAAATTTAATTTTGTTAGATTCATAACTTTATCCTCAACCGGTGGAAAATATGTTTGCATACTCTAGCCAAAATTTCTTTATTTAATATAATGTATGGAACTTGATAAATGCAAGATAATTCTCTAGGGCCCTACAAATTGCAACACCTGTTTTTTTAGACGTGCTGTGATGTGGCCTTACGTTGAGAAATGTATATGCACAAGCATTTTTGCATTACAAAGATCTATATGCTTTAGTTGCCTTATATGTTGTGAACAATATTAAATTTGCTTAGAGATTAAATATTATCTTTGCATTATAACCAACTTATGTCCTATTGGATGGTCTGACAAAGGACCACCTGTAGCTATGGCAAACATGATTCATCAAAATTTATGATTAACTTATACTCTGGCTGATTGATTTTATCAGAGTGGATTGCTTAGCAAGTGTAGAATCTAGGTAACAGAATTTAATTTATCATTCACCTTATCAAAAGTTTAAGCCTCTCAAGCCACATCAAAGGAAGACTAAAAAATTTAATCATTTCATTCTCATGGCTGGCGAGCTGCTCCAGCAAGGGCGCGGCAAAGCCGCGCCTGGTTTTCTAATTATTTACGAAACTAAAAAGATACTTAAAGAATAATTTGTAAGATAAATCTTTTGAGCCTAATTAGTCTATGATCGGATAATAATTGTCAAATAAAACCAAAATGCTACAACATTTGTTAAACTTTAACAACCCCAACCAAACACCCCCCAAAGTATTTTTAAAGTATTGAAGAAATTTTCAAAAATACTTTGGTTTTGAAAAGCTGTTGGGTGTTTGGATACAATAAACTAGTTTGGTCTTCTAAAAATTGTAGCCTTTTTAGAGTTTTAAAAGCTCCACTAATTGCATCTTTTTTCTGCAAGCCATGATATTCTATTTGGAACCTGATGAATACCTAGTATATGGTCAGGCCTACCAAACAGGCCTTTACTCAGATAACTTCAGTAGTCTTTGCCATTGGACAAGTCTAGACTAGTAGGATGAAGGCGAAAAACATCATTGAATACCTAGTATATGGTCAGGCTTACCAAACAGGCCTTTACCAGATAACTTCAGTAGTCTTTGCCATTGTACAAGTCTAGACTAGTAGGATGAAGGATTCTTGAGTCCTGAAACCATCGCAATATAAACGAGGATAGCAAAGGCAGAAAACATCGACTAGGTAGCTTGTTTGCAGCAGCAATGATAGGAACGACAGAAGATATGATACAGATTTACCGAAGAGAAGATACAGATTTACCACAATATATAAAGATAATAAGGAATGACAGTAAAGGAAAAAGAAAAGTATAACAGCTCTGATCCAGGCACATTCAGCCAAATGTTCCATTCAACAGTGCCAAATGCCATTAACAAAATTTTCAATCGAAGACAATGTTTCCCGAGGACTCTGTTTTACTGGCATATAAATGCTGTGGAACACAATAAAGAACGAGTCCAGCAAGATCCACTACAACACTAAAACAGTTCATAAGCCCGGTGCCGAGAAGAGGAACTGGTGTGGCTTCGTTACTGCTCACCTGGCGTAGTCTTGATGATATCAGAATCACCTGAAAACAGAATACAATCACTCTTCATATCCATATTTTGATTATAACATCAAATAGGCCTGTGAAATGGAGGAGCCATTTACCAGGATCAATAATACTGAGGCAGCAGACACGGAAGTATTTTCCACAGGCTGTTCCCAGGTCAACATTATCTGGAAAACGAGAAAAATGAGTTAATTTCAGAACTGTTGCAAAAACAGTTAATTGCTTAGACAAACACAACCCTATCTCAAATACAACGATAGGAACCAGCTATGCACATCATTTAGTTATTCCTCTTAGCAATTAAAATGTAAACTCTTGTTAGAGGCAGGGCCATAAATATATTTTTAGGAGCCAATTAGTAACAACTATGCATTCAAAGAATCTAAAATGATCTTTACCATTTTTTGTTAATTAACTTAACCTTTTACATGCATATATACAAGGTTGCAATGGCCCCTAGGTCTATCACATTACAAAACAATATATGTAAATCAGGGTCCAAATGAAAAGGTACCATGCGTCCTTCGTTGAAAATTCAACACTTCACTAGATCATATGCAACATCAATTAATAAAGAACCAAAAGTAATAGATGCTAACTTACTTCCATGGAAGTGGTGGACTGTGACCTTAGCCAGCATAGCATAGTACTCAATTTCAGACTTCCGGAGCGGAGGGCAGTTGTTAGCAATGATCACTAGTTTTGCTGTAAATCAATAGATTGATTTAGGCATATTGTAGGCATGCTATATAACAAATGATAGCCATATGAATTTTATTCTAAAAGGCATGCAGTACAGTTGTGTATGTACTCACTCAAAATTTAAACAAAGCACGGTCATGTGGAAGGAACAGTTAGGCAAAGTAAAGGAGTCAAGACAAGTTACACAATCAAAAAGACTTTCAAAACAATTGTACACAACATAATCCACAAAAACACTATAACACAAAAATATAAATCAGTCAAAAGATATCCCCACACATGCTCAACCAGTAATACAATCACTGCACAGATTAAAAAGCCAAGGAATTCAGATCACTAGGAATGTTAATACCAAAAAGTATATTGAAAAAGTAAAATCATCAAAAGAATTATTTTTCAAGAAACACTAAGAGGATCAGAATTCTGGCTTGGTTTTCTCAGATGAGAAATTATAGCGCTCAGTATGTTCATTGTCGATCATCTGGGGAAAGGGTCATCATATCCTCTGAAGTGTGCAACACGGTGAAGAGAACAAAAGAGTACAAAAGGAGGCATCAGTTTTGATAAAAGGCAACAAAGCAAGCACAACATGAAATTCAGAAACATTTTTTCTGCATAAATGGAGGATCAGCATTCCGGCTTGGTTTTCTCAAATGAGAAATTATAGCGCTCAGTATGTTCACTGTCGATCATCTGGGGAAAGGGTCATCGTATCCTCACTGATAACATTAAAGAATATAAAGGGGGAAATGTTCAGAGGAAGTATATACTCAAATAAAAATTTAAAGAAAGTATTGCCATGTGGAAGGAACAGTTACACAAAGAAAAGTAATCAAATTATACCATCTAAAATGCTGGAAAGGAAATATTCAAAACAATTGGACACAAAACAATCCACCAAAACACTAAACTTAAAATATAAATCAGTCTGAAGATATCCACACTCATGCTCAACCAGTGATATCAGGCACTGGTACCATATATGCACGACATGGGGAGGATCATTGTTGCGTTGACTCATACACAATGGCCATATTAATTCATCCATTGGTAATCAGTTTTCAACGCAAAACTCATAAGACAGTCACATTAAAAAAATAGCTACTAAGAATACATAGTTATTTCAAAAGAGCAAGCAGTGACAACAGAGTTTGCCGAAAAAAGTAAATAACAAAACAGCCAGAAAAATTGTTTTTCCAAGGAACAATCAGAGGATCAGAATTCTGGCTTGGTTTTCTCAAATGAGAAATTATAGCGCTCAGTATGTTCATTGTCGATCATCTGGGGAAAGGGTCATCATATCCTCCTATGGAGTATGCAACTCAGTCAAGAGAACAGAAAAGCACAAAAAGAAACATCAATTTTGTCAAAAAGGCAACAACACAAGCACAACAAGAAATTCAGAATATTTTTATCTGGAAAAAATGGAGGATCAGAATTCTGGCTTGGTTTTCTCAAATGAGAAATTATAGCGCTCAGTATGTTCACTGTCGATCATCTGGGGAAAGGGTCATCATATCCTCCACTGATAACATTAAGGTATAGAGGGGCAAAACAATCAACATGTCCAGAAAAATACATTGTCCAGAGAATATTTTGGTGGGCGTCCATGTAGCCACCAAGTTATAGTAGCTGAGGTCATGAACCCAATGCCCTATTCTCCTTCTCTCAAAGTCATATTCCCATTGTGACATGTAAGACTGTTCACTTAAGTTGGACTAAAAAGGTACAGTACAACTGGATAATCATAATGCCAAAAGTCCAAAACCAGCTAGAGAGCAACAACATAAGCCCATATGAACAAGACAGTGAAACTAATGGTTACCACATATGCCAATACAGTGGGCATTTCTACGGTGATCTGTAAAAAACAACTACATGAACACGTCCATAAGCACGGATTGACCATCCCACAGGATTAATCTACGATCTAGTAACATAAGCAAACATCCATGGGCACCGATTCATAAACTTCCGAAAGAATGAATAACAAGGAAGAGCTTCCTTACACTTGGAGTTCCTGAGGGTCCTGAGGACAGTCTTGTAGCCGAGCGTGTACTTGCCGCTCTTCATCACAAGCTGCAGCTTGTTGTTGATGTTGTCCGTAGACTTCTTCTGCACAAAACCAACAGCAACGAAGAAAACGAAGCTTAGAACAGAAATTGCAAGGCTAGAAACGCGACCAGGCGGAATGCAGCAGGATGGCATTCTGCTGCCGGCCGGAAGACGGCCGCAGATCGACAAAAAGGTGGGAGAAACGGGGGCTTCCTGGGAGAGACACGGGGGACAGATGTGAGAGCACGCGGCATGGGATCGTTACCGTCTTCTTTGCGGCCACCATGGCTGCGCCCCGAGGAGGACTAACGGCGTCGAAGCGGCTTTGCGCGGCGGCGGCGGCGGCGGCTCCTTCTCGGGGGATGACTGCGAGGCGGAAGGGAGGATGCTAGGGTTTGGTTCTTTATAGAGTAGGGCGCCTGAGGGTTTGCCCGCTGTGGGCTTCGTAGAATGGGCTTACATTCCAGGAGTCCTTTGGGCCCAGTCGCAGAATGTGGCTGCAGCTTCTCTCTGTCCCCTTCCAAATTCCCTCACATTCAAAAGAAAAAATTCTCAGAAAGAAAAAAGAAAATTAACTTCTCTCTTTCCCTCCAAAATTTTATTTCTGTTTTTATGGTAGCAATAAAACTTCAAGGAGCATCATGTTGTGAATATACCCCTAATACACAAAATATATATTCCGGCGTGAAAAAAAAACATATAGTATTTATATATATATATATATATATATATATATATATACATGTCTCTTGTATACTTTTTTACCACAATTGCTATGTTAAAAAAACACCTTATATAAATTTTACTTCATCTGATGTACGTGTCGGTGAGTACCTATTTAAGTTGTTGGAATGGAAACGAGTGACCAAGAGGGCTTTTATTGTGCATAGTCTATCGTTAATAGTGGGATCGCATGCAATTTCCTCCATTGTATTAAGATCATATCAAAATCTTGTGGATGTGAGCCCCGCGTGTACTTTCCTAACAACTTACATGAAATGAAATGTCCAGATTCATATCGTAGTTGATGTATTGAGGTATGATACAAAATAAAGCAATATTCTCTGTATTCTAAATCAAAAGATGTTTTGACTTATATATATACACACACACTTAGATATGTACTATATCTACCATATCTAGTAAAAACATTATATCTAAAAAAATCATAACATCTTATAGTTTGAAACCGAAAGAGTGACTTTGAAAGGGGACTAGTAATGGATACATTTTTTTGCGTGCATTGGGTATATGTAGCGTTGAACATATTTGAATTTTAGGTACAATATAGTTTCATACAAGCGTGCAATCCTTGTTCTACTTTGCCTTATACGGACTTAGACTATCTCCAACAAATATGACCCTAATAAAGGACCTATTCCATGTTTTGGGTTTCCCACAGTAAAAAATCAACCATCTAAAACTTGCTTCTTCCAACAGAGGAGGCAAAAAGGGTCACCCATCTCCATCTCCACCACGGGCTGCCATGGACCTTGTCGCCGATGTCCTACTCCTCAGCCTCTACGCCACCTTGCAGTCACCACACACCGCCACCCCCCGCCTCGCTTGCCACCACGTTGCCGCAGCCCGCGCTCGCTTTCGCGCACCATAGCCGCCCCCCTGCTCTGCTCCGCGCTCGCCCAGCCCTGCTCGCCGTCGCGTGTAGCTACCATCACAGCTCTGCCCTACTCCACACCCACTCAGATTTGTTGGCGTGCCCCTTCCCTCCCTATGCTCCACCGCTTCGACAACCAGCTTTGACGACGTCCTCCTCCTCTACAACGACTCCGTCCCCATCCTCAGCATCCTTCCCAACTTCGATGACTTCTTCTCTCCACTACGGCGGGGCCCTTGAATGCTGGCCGTGGTAAGGCAGAGCTGCCACGCGACCATCGCATTGATCCGACTCCAGTCGCCCCACGCGTGGTGGTGGTGGTGGGTCTCGCTACGTGGAGACGCAAAGAGACAGAAGGAGGTGATCTTCTTTGGACCCAAAATGCGTCATGGGTTTGAGATATCCGTTTGGCTGCCATAAAACACTGTGCATGAGTCATCTTAGGTATGGGTCACCTTATGGCTATCTTGTTGGGGACAGTCTTAGTCACTCCACCATTTTGTTCTTCTAATTGTGATACTCTACTCAACATAATAGAGTGATCAAGAGCTAAGGTTATACGTGCTAGAAGATGGTTTTTTAGCTGTTTTTTTTTCTGTAAAGCTTCTTGTTGATCTCTTGCTCGTTGATCGATCACTACTAAGCTTTAGCATTCTTATAATTCTATGAGGGTTCTATAAATCAATATCTCTTTCGTATGTCCACTATCCTTTACACATACTAATTTGTAGTAAGTCCTTGGATTAATGTTGATTGTTAGAGTTTGCCTAGCTCAAAGTTTTGTTGTTGAATAGGTCACTATTCCACAAAGCCCTCCAAGAGCTTGAAAAGGTGTGTGTGGTGGGAGACACAGAATGTGTCCAACCTAGCTCCTAAAAGGGATATTACTGTACCAAGAGACTATAATATTTGTTACAAAGGATTAACATAGCATTGCGATTGTCGATCCTTGAAAAATCCATTGATAGCTATTTTAATTTTATCGTGAAGACGTTGCTTAGTTGCCTAAAAAGTCATGTCTGAAAGTACTGTTCGCTAATTTATTATGAGAGAAAAATACTGTCTAAAAAAACTACAGATTATCTCATGTTAAGTTGTTTTATTTAAGCATGGATAATTTTTTTTTTGAACCAAACGTATATTTTTCCCTTAATCCCTTAAGGCCCTGTTTAGATTGGAGATGAAAATATTTTGAGTGTCACATCGGATGTGTCGGAAGGATGTCGGGAGAGGTTTTTAGAAACTAATAAAAAAACAAATTACATAGCTCGTCAGAAAACTGCAAGACAAATCTATTAAGCATAATTAAGCTGTCATTAGCACATGTGGGTTACTGTAGCACTTAAGGCTAATCATAGACTACCTAGGCTTAAAAGATTCGTCTCGTGATTTTTAACCAAACTGTGTAATTAGTTTATTTTTTTATCTATATTTAATGTTCTATGCATGTGTCTAAAGATTCGATGAGATGGATGAAAAATTTTTAGGTGGTAAACTAAACAGGGCCTAAGAAAACCGCGGCTGGCGTATCATGCTACTCAGACAGACAGACCTCAAACCTCAGACCTCAGAGTTGGTTGGAGTTCCAGCTCCACCTCCGTTGAAGCCCAGCCATAGCCAGTCAGCCACCGCTAGCGAGCCGCGCGCTCCATCTCCATGGACGCCTGCTCTCTCGTCCGCCTCCATCTGCCACGACCACTACAGCTTCCGCTCATCTCGCCTCCAATTCCCAGCCGCCGGCGCCACCGCCGCGTCGCCAGCGCCGTGGTCGGCTGCTGCTGCTCCGCCGCCGAAGCAGACCACCACCAGGAGCGGCCCTGGGAGTGGTACGACCGCGCCATCCAATCCCACGCGGGGTCCGACCTGGCGCGCTCCCTCGGCCTCCTTGCCGACATGCAGGCGTCGGGGGGGCGCCCGAGCTCCGGCGCGTACGCGCGCCTCATCCGCGCGCTGTCCCGCGCGGGGCGCGCGCTGGAGGCCGAGGCGCTCCTCCTCGAGATGCGCCGCCACGGCCCGCGCCCGGACGCCGCGCACTACAACGCGCTCCTCGAGGGCCTGCTCGCCGCCGCGCACCTCCGCCTCGCCGACCGCCTCCTCCTCCAGATGGCCGACGACGGCGTCGCCAGGAACCGCCGCACCTACACGCTCCTGCTGGGCGCGTACGCGCGCGCCGGCCGGCTCGAGGACTCGTGGTGGGTGCTAGGTGAGATGAGGCGCCGGGGCATCCGCCTCGACACCGCCGGGTATAGCATGCTCGTGCGGCTGTACCGGGACAATGGCATGTGGAAGAAGGCCATCGACCTCGTCATGGAGATGCAGGAGGTTGGGGTGGAGCTGGATGTTAAGATCTACAGCGGCCTCATCGACACGTTCGGCAAGTATGGACAGCTAGCGGACGCGCGCAGGGTGTTTGATAAAATGCGCGCCGAAGGCATCAAGCCGGATATATCGACTTGGAATGCATTGATACAATGGCATTGCCGGGTGGGGAACATGAAACGCGCACTGCGGTTCTTCACCTCCATGCAGGAGGAAGGGATGTACCCGGACCCAAAGATATTTGTTATGATCATCAGCCGGTTGGGGGAGCAGGGGAAGTGGGATGAGATCAAGAAGCTGTTTGATGGCATGAAGAATCGAGGTTTCAAGGAGAGTGGTGCAGTATATGCAGTATTGGTTGACATTTACGGACAATATGGCCATTTTCGTGATGCACGTGAATGTATAGCTGCTCTTAGAGCAGAGAATATGCAGCTTTCGCCTCGTGTGTTTTGTGTCCTTGCCAATGCTTATGCTCAACAGGTCAGTCTAACTACTAAACTTGGTTTAATCAATTTTACCTCATGGCATGATAGTTTTTTCCACCATATTGAAACTGAATATAGTTGCAAATGCCTTTGATTACATCCTAACATTGTATGTAAGCATGTTGCAGTAATGCTGTAAACCTTGAAAAAAGATTTACAGTTTGTTATTTGAGAGAATAAGATACACCATTTCTGGCTTTGGAAATATTTTCTTCTGTTCTTTTTAGAATATATGATATACCATTTCTAGGTTTGGAAACATGATATTTTGGACACTGGATCCATGACATCCGTAAATAATTTAGCTGGATCTCGGACATCTTTGTTTATCTGGTCAGTGCTCAGTACAACACCTGATGTTGACGAAGTTGATAGGCATTGCTCTGAGAAATAAAATAGCAGTATCATGAGTCATGACAAGCAGTGCTGCATTTATCTAGACAGGAGTTATATGACATTGTGACTAAGCTGATGTACTTTCCCCCATCTGTTTCAGCACTGTAGCTGGACCAGGATTCTTTAGGATATAGTGCATTTGAGAACCGACATTCAGTTTTTTGTTAAGTACAATTAATAAGCTTGGCCCACTGCAGTAGGTCAATGGCAATACAACCTTCAACTATTTTCTGCATTTGCCTTTTCCTTAGGGGAGAGAGGGTTAATATGTCAGTAGAACATCGATATCTGCCTGTCCTTGTGCACATGTTTCAACCCACGTGAATCATGTTGGCTGCTTACTCAAGGAGTCAAGGTGTTACCTTTCTCTTTCAGGGGTTGTGTGAACAAACTGTCAATGTACTTCAGTTAATGGAGGAAGAAGGATTTGAGCCAAACCTTGTTATGCTGAATTTGTTAATCAACGCTTTTGGCACTGCTGGAAGGCATTTGGAGGCACTAGCTGTATTCCAGCATATCAAGGATAGTGTATGTACCTCATTTAGAAATGAGATGAAAATGTTTTTTTTTTTCAAATTTGTTTCAAGTTTATGATGTTTTGCTTTCTTTGCACTTACCTGTTTTTTTCTTAGGGTATGAGCCCAGATGTCGTGACATACACTACACTTATGAAAACATTCATGAGAGCAAAGAAATTTGAAAAGGTCTGCTACTTTATCTCCTTTTTTGTGAAATTAGAATAGCCACGTGCACGTGTGGTAACATATTGTCAAGGGCGTTATTGCCCAGCGACGGCGGCCCTCGGCTACGTAGCTCGTAGCCTTGGTCCGTGATAACTGGCGGGGTTATGCCCCCTCGCCTGTCCTCGCGGACGGGTTATACCCCCTGGCCGGCGGCTTGAGAGGAAGAAGAGAGATAGGTTTAATCTTGCTTGATTTCAAAAGGTCTCCAATTACAAGGCTTTATAGCCTGGATTCCCAACAAGAAAGGAAACTAATCCTCTAAACTTAAGGAAACCTGATAATCTCTTTCTAAACAATCCCTATCTTACCAAACCTGGACTCTCCTAATCTGTCCAAGCCGCCTGGGCGCCTGGCT
>Ga0182004_10003279_pt1 | contig 12856 bp, 13 predicted proteins | sample Sormic07211540_1_FD_120479 | JGI IMG/M metagenome (GOLD analysis project Ga0182004, IMG submission 120479) | Endophyte microbial communities from Sorghum bicolor roots, Mead, Nebraska, USA - 072115-40_1 MetaG | ecosystem: Host-associated > Plants > Roots > Unclassified | place: USA: Nebraska... | reverse complement strand
AGACAAACACCAAAACTCGTGGAATTCTGTCAGATAAAACCCTAAGTCTAGATGTTGATTTTATTTGGATCCTTTTCTTTATTTATTTGATAATTAAATTTGATACTTAAGGACCGTCAACACTTACCTCACTAGCCATCTCTTTATAGAGTCTGTTGGAGTACTCTAATATCTTTTTGTCAAATCTATTTTAGAGAGTAGCTAAATCAGTTGGCTAATCTCTTGGAGATGCTCTAAGTGAAGCTATTTTTCTTCTTTTCTCACCAAGACATGTAGGATAAAGCTAAAAAATAGCTTATTCTAGCGCTCTCTCATTTCTTTTTTCGTCCATGTATGAAACTATTGGTGAAACTCTTTTGTCAAACATTATTTTTTAAAACAACTCAACTTTACTTAAAAAATTGTTCATAAAGCTTTTTTCTAAAAAAATAACTTCGTAAAGTTAAGCTGTACTCAAACAGGTTCCTCCCCCCACTCGAATCAAAATAAAATCAAATCCGATGACCTTTTTTTCAAAAAAATAATACTAGTAGCACTTTATTATTTGAATATTTTTACTACTAGAGACTCCGTCTCGGAGGGGCAAAAGAAAAAGAAAAGGATATAAAATCGGGGGAGTTCTCTCTCGTGTCGTCTTCCTCTCCTTCACTTCTCCTGCCCTGTCCACCCTCGACTGCCTGCGCGTGACCTCAGCCCCCGCCGCCTACATCCGCTCATCTCCGCGCCCGCCTCAACCGCGCCGCCACCGACCACCTCTAATCCCGCCTCACCCTCCGTGCGGTTCCCGAGGCTCGTTTCCTTTGGGGGTCGTCCGTCTGCCCCGACCGCGTCGGCGCTTCTTCTTCTTCGGGATCTCGCTGGGCCGAGCGGCGCAGGGCTAGGGATTCGGGCCCATGGCGTGGCGGCGCGTCCTCACCCAGGTGAGACTCCTGCCTGATCTTTTCTTCGTTCCCGCGCTTTATGGTTGTACGGAGATACGGTGGTGGCCTCAAATCTTCGATCTTTGGTGTCTGGGCGGGATTGGGGGCTGTGTTGTTGGGGCTCTGCGGATACGAACAACGTCTGCGTATATCTTGATGGTATACATGGCTATCTTGGGAGCTAACTGTGAGGATGTCTCTGCTGACGAAACATGCAGGCTACTGATTTTGGACAAACAATGATGCAGTTTGCGTTTTGTATCCGTTACTACTTTCCGCTAGTAATAGAAAAAAATAACTTCTTTTTACTTTAGCCTGTATCTGTATGAGAATTTACAGGAAACTCTAGATTTAAGTCCAGATGTGTCATCTAGTGTGTTGTTCTGTGTCCTGGGACACTATTTGTTAGGACATAACAGTAATAATAACTAAAAATTGATCCATTTGATTGATGGATATTGGGATCTACTGTAACAGTTGTTGCTCGCAATCTTAATCAGCTCTGCCATATTGTCTACTTGTCGTGCTGTGTCTAGTGAAGCTAATTCTTAGGACGGAACAATAAGAACTAAAAACTGATTGCAAGTCCATTTAAATAATGAATATAGAGATGTTCTGTAATAATTGTTGATCATAATTGAATAATCTGCACTGCGTCTCATGAAGCTAATTCTTAGGAAGAGCAGTAAGAACTAAAAATTGATGGCAAGTCCTTTTGAATAATGAATATTGAGATGTTCTGTAACAATTCTGTAATCAAATAATCTGCTCTGCGATATTATTGTGTTCTATCCATGATGATGTATACATATGAATGTTAGTTGCTTTAGCTGATCCAGGTTTGTATGTGTGTGTGTTGTTCTGTCGCAGATTGCAAGGCATCGACCAACAAAAGCAATCTACAATGAACTAGTTGCTTCCTCCCCTTTGGGCACTCTTCGAAGTGACATCACTGCAGGTACACTGAGACGACAATGAATTAGTGCAGATATCAACAGGCATCTATTTCCTGTTACTCTATTAATATGTTGCTGCCTAACTGTGCGACATTTGCATCTTCCCAAAGCTACCATGCTCAATGTAGGAGTTTCCATATCATTTGCTGTCCAAAATTCCATGCCTTATATCTCTCTCTATGCTTTATTTTCATTTAGTAACTAAAGTTGTTTGTGATGGCTATCATGCATCTGTTATACAGTATACGACTTTCTTCAATGCAGTGTCACTATTCAGTGCCAGTCTTCTATTGCTAAAATGTGTTCCCAGTTCCCACTTTTTGTTTGACATCTACATTGTCTTGTTGCTCACTGCAGGTGCCAGAATTAAAAATTTACAAGAGAGGAACCAGTCAAGTTACATTGGTAGCCTTGCACGCCGGGTGCGAGATCTAGAATCACCAAGTGAAACTTCTCTACTTAAAGAGATTTACAGAAGTGACCCAGAGCGTGTCATACAAATATTTGAAAGCCAACCTTCTTTACATTCTAATCCAGCAGCACTTTCAGAGTATGTGAAAGCTCTTGTAAGGGTTGATAGGCTGGACGAGAGTGCCTTGCTTAAAACACTGCAGAGAGGTACCAAAGTCGTAAGACATTTCCTTTATTTCATGGCTGAGAAGTTTTTTTGCATTCTGCTACATTCTGTGTGACTGTCTATTTTTCTAGTTGTAGCTTCATTTGAAAAACGCATGTATAGTGGCTGTGTTCTTATATTATGGATACATTTAATGCCCTGTTAGTAGGTTTTGATGCCTATGTCTTGTATACAAATTATTTTCGGTCCCTATGAATAAATCACAGCATTTAACAAATGCATACATATTCATCTTTCATGGCAATAGATGCTCTGTCAAAGAAAACTTTATGCTCTACTGTAGTTACTAGTAAATATGCATGTGCCTTGCTACGGGCGAAGGCCCTTGAAAACTTAGCATGTCCTGGTTGTGTATGATGCCATTATCATGATGTGTTGCAACGGCAGCGTTCGCTTGTAGCACCTGTTTTTGAGGAGGAGATGTGGTAGCAGATATCCTTTTTGGAGCCAGGAAGGAGACCTGTGGCAGCGCGGCTGATTAGAAAGGAGAGGGGAAACAAACCTGTGATTGGTTTCTGTGGGTTTTCTCTGTTTTTTTTTAATTATTTTTATTTGGAACGCATGGTCTGATACCATGAACCTGTTTTCTCTGTTTTACATGGTCTGATACCATGGAGCCCAAAAACCACCTCTGAACCTTTATTCCATCTTCCTGGCTCTAACTTAGGCCTTGCGTAGCATGCATGCTACTGCCTGTTTTCCCCCATGCACCAAAGCAACAAGCCTGCTGCAGCTGTCTACTAATCCTAGTGGTCGTGGAAAACATCACCCAAGCATATGGCCCGGAGGCACTGGCAGCCTCACCAGGCACATCCAGCTGCCAGCTTTGCTGCTGCTGCTGCTGCTGCTGCTGCTGCCTGGCACATGCAGTTCTTGACTGTCACAGCTGCTGGCTCACGTGCCTGCCTGCTCGCTGACTCAGTGAGCACCAGCTCTGCTGTCTGCGTGCAGGACAGTTCCGTGGGGCCTGGCCCGCTGCAGCACCAGCCGAATGTGAGGAGGGGCGAGATGGACTTGCATGGCGTGCGAATTGGTTGATGGTGGGCTCAGCATTCAGCGATGAGAGGAGATTGAAAACTAATAACCTAATAAATAGGTAGCTGATCCTTCATGAATTCATCCACTGTCTCAGTCTGTGCTTGCTTTGTACGTAGCACCGAATAAAAACAATCAAGAGTTAATTTGAGGTGTAAGCGAGTCTGCCAAAGAATACGAATCGCATCGAGAGTCTTCTCTCTTCACGACGTGTGGATTAGAATTGTAGATGAAGCTAGGAGTCATGTTTGACTCCAACTTGCAGACCGCATCGTCCATGATTAACTCCAACTGCTCTTGGTGCCTGAGACAACTGAAACACTCAGTTTTGTATCAAATTCTTGGACATTGAGTTTTACTAAAATGAGAATTGTGAGAGTAATGTTAATCTTAAACCACTTATTGCTACTTTATACTATATATATGCAGGCAAACACATTAGATTTTTACAGTACTAATTCAGGGAAACCTGTTCTCTCTATAATACTTTATTTCTGTGCTCTTGGCTAAATTTATGAGTCTATAGTTCAAATTCCTATAGTGAAGCCTGGGTAGCATTCCTTAAGTTGATAATGCGTATCCTGTGTTTAACATGACTTAAAAACTCTAGTTGTGAATTTTCTGTACAGGTGCTGCTTCCTCGACAAGGGGGGAAGAAAGCTTTGGTAGCATTCCTGCATTAATTGGTGCTGGTCAAGTGACAAAAGATGGAGCTCTTGGCACTGCAAATGCACCTATTCACATGGTCACAGCAGAAACAGGACAATTTAAGGATCAGCTTTGGCGTACCTTCCGAAGCATTGCACTAACTTTCCTTCTTATTTCGGGCATCGGTGCTCTCATTGAGGATAGAGGAATCAGCAAAGGTTTGATTTTGTGGAAGATCTGTATTATCTTCTGAATTTAATATCAGCCCATTAACCATTTATGAATTGAATGTAGGACTTGGTCTGAATGAAGAGGTTCAACCAAGCATGGAGTCTACTACAAAATTCAGTGATGTAAAGGGTGTTGATGAAGCAAAATCTGAACTTGAAGAAATAGTTCATTATCTTCGAGATCCCAAGGTAAAACCTTTTAAATCATTAGTCTTGAAAAAGGGTATATTTCTTGAAGTCAAACAATGCTACTTGAAGAATTTTCCTCCACCTGCTGGACTCATCAACCAATATCTTTGTTCGCACAAAACTTGTGAAAAATCAGTGCTTAGACTGTTTGGTCTTGTTTTATCAGCAGTACTCTTCATGCTAATAGTAACCACATTGTTCTTTATGTTACTGAATAGGTTAAGGGGGTGTTTAGTTCCCCTACTATTCCAAAAAAAATTGGGTTTTGGTTCATCATTTTGCATAATGGAACTAAACACCATGCAAGTTTTTTGGCAAAAAGGTGGTTATTCTCCATTTTGGATTTTGGCCTCAAGAGGCCAAAAACGGTCCAAAAGAGCCTCAAGAGGCCCTCATGAGGGGAGGGCAATAAATTCTGCATTTTGGATGGAACTAAACATAACCTTGAAAATTTTGGCATTTTGTATTCCATCATTCCAAAGTAGTTGGCATTTTGCATTTTGCATTTTATGGGGAACTAAACACCTCCTAAGTAAAAGTTGCCATTAATTAGTTTATCATTGATCTACCCTTTCAATTGCTTTTGTGAAGCTGTAGGCTTATATTTTTGCCATGTTGATACTTGATAGTTTTCGAGTTACCTCCATTTTGTATATATATTTCTGTCTATTATAAGCTAATCTCGTCTTGACAACACATGAAGGTACCTTTTTTATTATATGTTTTTCATACGATGCTCACAAACTGTGCTTTTGTTTTCAGCGCTTCACACGTCTTGGTGGAAAACTTCCGAAAGGTGTCTTGCTTGTTGGCCCTCCTGGCACTGGGAAAACCATGCTAGCTAGGGCTATTGCTGGTGAAGCTGGTGTTCCTTTCTTCTCTTGCAGTGGAAGCGAGTTTGAGGAGATGTTTGTGGGAGTTGGAGCTCGGAGAGTGCGAGACCTTTTTGCTGCAGCAAAAAAGCGATCTCCTTGCATCATATTTATTGACGAAATAGATGCAATTGGTGGGAGCCGGAATCCTAAGGATCAACAGTATATGAAGATGACCTTGAACCAGCTGCTTGTTGAGTTGGATGGCTTTAAGCAGAATGAGGGGATAATTGTCATTGCTGCAACCAACTTTCCTGAGTCACTAGATAAAGCCCTAGTCAGACCTGGGCGTTTTGACCGTCATATTGTTGTTCCCAACCCAGATGTTGAAGGGCGACGTCAAATTCTAGAATCCCATATGTCAAAGGTGATCTTGAGAACTCCTTTTACTGTGTTATTCAAATGAAATTGTATTCTCTTACCATCCTATTTGTTTATTGCAGATCTTGAAAAGTGATGATGTGGACTTAATGATCATTGCTAGAGGAACACCGGGATTCTCTGGTGCAGACCTTGCTAACTTGGTAAATGTTGCTGCTCTTAAGGCTGCCATGGATGGTGCAAAAGCTGTCACAATGAATGACCTTGAGTATGCAAAGGACCGAATCATGATGGGTAGTGAGCGGAAGTCGGCAGTTATCTCTGACGAATGCAGGAAGTTGACAGCATACCATGAGGGAGGGCATGCCCTTGTTGCTATCCACACTGAAGGAGCTCACCCCGTCCACAAGGCTACCATCGTACCCAGGGGCATGGCTCTAGGAATGGTGGCCCAACTCCCTGACAAAGACCAGACTAGTGTGTCAAGGAAACAGATGCTAGCAAAATTGGATGTATGCATGGGAGGCCGTGTGGCAGAAGAGCTTATATTTGGGGATACTGAGGTGACATCTGGTGCATCCTCAGACTTCCAGCAAGCAACTGCAATGGCAAGAGCAATGGTTACTAAATATGGCATGAGCAAGCAGGTCGGCCTTGTCTCTTATAACTATGAGGACGATGGAAAGAGCCTGAGCTCAGAAACTAGACTTGTGATTGAGCAGGAGGTGAAGAATTTCTTGGAGAATGCATATAATAATGCGAAGACCATTCTTACAAAACACAATAAAGAGCTACATGCTCTAGCCAACGCACTTCTTGAGCATGAGACCCTCACAGGAGCCCAGATAACGAACATATTGGCCCAGGTACATAACAAACAGCAACAGGAGCATACTATCGAAGCACCGCAGAAGACCCCAGCCGCACCAGCTTCCCCCGCATCACCAGCTGCATCAGCTGCTGCAGCAGCAGCTGCAGCCGCCGCCGCAGCACAGCAGGCGGCAGCCAAAGCTAAGGGGGTGGCTGGTATGGGATCTTAGCACATGGACCACTCCACCAGATTGCATTGTGTATATTTCATCAAACAAGCAAAGCTGTTCCAGCAATTGACAGTCGACGAGGGTCATTGGTAGTATGCTAAAGTGCTGCAGCAATAGAACATACTGATTGCGTGGAAGTTACTGTTCATGTGCCTTCAGTGCAAAGCAGAAACAAAAACTTTACACATTGTAGTAGGCACATTTAGCTGGTGCTTGAATCAGTTTTGTACCCACATCGAAAACAATTTATGTTGTTTACACCCCAAAAATTGTTAGATTTTGATCTGCCTGCCTCTTGTACCTTAACAGAGCATAAATTGTAACACATTCTGAATAAGTGTCCTGTGTGCTTAATACAATGTGGTAGCTGACGAGTCGATTCATCAGCCCCTCTGATGCTCATTTGTTGTATGTTACTTCCTCCATCTTATATTATAAGTCATTCTGAGAATCTTGTAAAGTTAAAACAGATTAAATTTATATGATAAAATAATAACATTTATGGTATCAATTAAGTATTATTAGATTTTTCATCATAAATCTTTATAATTTTATTTATAATTTTAGTCAAACTTGAGATTTTTTTACTCTAAAATTCTTGGAATGTCTTATAATTTGGAACGGGAGTATCTCTTATCAAGCTAATAAGATCCTTTTGTTTTTACCGTGAGTCTGTTATCATGTACTACATGTGCTACTCGTAGTCAATCAACTCTTACTTTTAAAAATACAAAAACTGTGGTGCTGCTTGTCTCAATGAACTTTCATATATTCTTACAATGCACTTCATGCACAAGCAACACCGTTTCTTATCTAGCCAGCGTGCTTCATGTACATGTGCTGCTGCTTGTCATCAATAAAGTTTTTTATTTTTACACATTTATTCTTCCTTAATGAAATGCCACTGCAATGTTCGCGAAAATTTTTACAAATACAGAAATTGTATTGTTCTGAGAAAATTTTTACAAATTTTAAATATAGTGTATTGTTCAGTACTTAAATGTATTCAAAATAAACAAAACTTTTCTGCAGTGATCTTGAAAATTTCCCTTTTCATTCCTCATCAAAACAAAATGCTGCCTCGATGGCAGCTGAACAGGCAACACCTACTGCTGTGAGCTCTGCACTTTGGCTTTATTTAAGTGCTTCAATAACCGCCGAGAAGTCGTGGTCACTAAGGCCAAGCGATTTTGCAGCCTTGTACAGCTCGTTCGCAGCTGCAACTGTAGGAATGGACTGGGACACTGATTCCGCCAGGGCCAATGCGAGCCTCATGTCCTGCCATGAGTTGTTTGTTTCATTATTGTCAGGAGCTCTGCTCAGTCGTGATTAGGTCCGACCAGATGCAAATGAAACTGTTCACCACTGCTGAATGAATGGACAAGCAACTAAGTGATACCTTCTGTTGATGCTTCAGAGGAAAGGCAGTAGGATATGCAGCTTTAACCATGGATGGGCCCTTAAGGGAGAACATGGGGGCACTGATAGCACCCTGGGAAATAACCTGAAACGACCAAAGAACCCTAGATTAGATTCCCTCTGTATCGGTGTTTCACTATTTAATACTGCTGCAGTGTTGAGTTCAGATTATTTTTGTTTCTCTTTCAGAAATTACCTCAACAAGAGTATTAGGGTCTAAGCCAACTTTTTCACTCAGGAGCAACCCTTCTGAGAAGGAAACCATCATGCTGCCATATTTCAGCAAAGGAGCCAGAACATTTAGTGGCAATATCCAAAGGTTTTGCTTAAATTTATTAAAATGCAGTAGATAACAATGATTTTGTGCCACCTCCCCATGACCATGTTAACCACGATCTTCATTGCCGCACCATTGCCTACATCGCCAAGATAAAATCTTGACTGATTTCAGAGTAAGGCGGAAAAATTAGTGCATTTTCTCGATCCAGAATGTGATGAGGGAAATGGTTTTTGCAGATAAAAGATTAACCTTCCCCATGACATCAAGGAGGGGCGCCACTCTCTTGTACAAGGATTCATCACCTTGGTGCAGTAGTATTTACAGTTTCAGATAACAGAAAAAGGGGCTTTTACAATTACTGATCATGGAAGCGGAAGTTTACCTGCGGTGAGAAAGATGAGCAGCCCATCTTCTGCTGGCTTTTTCGAGCCTGAAACTGGAGCCTACTGAAAAGTTATCGAGTTAGGCTGGAGCAAAGTACAGGCATTGCAATTACACTTTGGTGAATAATACAATGGGACAAGCATATGAACAGTTTCATTGTACAAGATGGGTCTGTAAACAGTGGCAGGGTCCAGGGACTACCTCAAGAAAAGATGCCCCGGTACTTGTAATGCGTTCAGCGATCAGCTTGGATGTAGCACCATCAACCGTCGACACATCGACATAGCTGCAGGTAACAGGCAAGAAGATAAGAGATAATGTTATCTAGCTATGCGTCCTCACATGCTCCAGGCAAGCTCTCTGATGATGCATCATTGTTTTTCAGAGCCAGGTTAGTTAGTTAGTTAGTTACCCTTTCCCAGGGGCCAGCCCTTCAGCAGCTCCACTGGACCCGCATGCAACCTCAGCCTGCAGTGGGTACATATCGTCACAGACTCACAGACATGATTGGGTTTTGTCATGCGAGTTTTCATGAACAGAGAAGGCTGCTGCCTGAATTCTGGAATGAAGCAACATACCGCGCTTTGTGGATCAGCGAGCATCGCGAATGTCACGTCACAAGATGAAGCGACTTGGGCCGGTGAAGGCTCGTACCTGGACGTCGCAGCAATGCATGATGCACATCTTTTTTTTTTTTTTAGTTTCAATAGAACACACTGTTTTTGCTGTGGGTCAACATCAATAACAAAATGGCTGAAAGTATAAATTCATTCTAAGCTGTAGAGGGCTTGGTTCCTCGATTTGGAGTGTTTTTTAGTGGAATTTCAGCAGAACACAAGAGTCTTTCAAGCAAATTAAGATTGAACAGCAAGTTGTTCATTCATTGAAGAAATGTTCATGGTGAACCACGAAAATTGGGTTGGGCCTCTGCAGGGTCGTGCTGAATTATCAGGAAACGAGCTATGTCACATTTCAGGGAATTGCACGCGTTTATTCATACGGAGCACTACCACTGCCACTACCACTATGCATTCAGGAAAATGGGTTGGTAATTTGGTATGCAAAGGCGAAGCTGAAAACGAAATGGGAGGCATACTTGGCACCGAGGCTGAGGAGGGGATCGCACTTGCTCTTGGTCCTGTTCCACACCGTAACGTCGCAGCTGACGAAGGCAGAAACAAAAGCTACTTACAGTGCTGGCCTGACATGGCTGCAGCTGAGAAAGCAAAGGGGAACGAACGAATGAATGAATGAATGGAGTGATTTCACTTACCCTGCGCTGATGAGGTTGGATGCCATGGGCGCGCCCATGATCCCGAGCCCCAGGAAGCCCACCTTCCCCTGGAACTCCACTCCCCCGCCACCACCTGCGAAAGCCGCCAATCACAAACAAAGCGGATAGCGAGCGGTGAGCAGGGGAGCTCTGCATCATCCAGCGATATGATGCCCCCACTCTTCTTGTCTCGTCTCGCCGCCCTACGCATGCCGCAGCAGGACTAGCAGCAGCAGCGTGCCCAGGTCAGGGTCGGGTCGGGCCGCGTCACGTGGAGGCGGAAAAGGAATCAGCGCACCTTGACCCCCGGCGGAGGACGAGGATGCGACGAGGCGGCGGTACAGCCTGCGCGAGCGCAAGGGAGAGAGCAGCGCGGGCGCCGCCCTGGCGGAGAGGAAGGCCGCCGCGGCCATGGCCGATGGCTGCTGCTGCTTGCTGCTTGGAGGGTGGATGCGGGGCGAGAGCGAGAGGGGGATAAGCCACGTCACGTGCGCCTGTCGCTTGGATGGCCCCTTTCCACTTTTTGGCGTTGGGCGGGTGGCCTCGGGGCTTGCGCGGGGTGGGCCGATCTGGGCCCGCCGGCAGACGGAGCAGGGCAGGGCAGGGCAGGGCAGGTCGGCTTTTCCTCTCTGGGCCGCCATGATTATTCCATTTCCATCCGGGGTCGTCATCCTCTGCAGCCTTTTTGCTCCCTCGGCCGATGACGATGAATTGATGACACGAGATGGAAACACGAGATGAGGAAAGGAATACGATACGAGCATGTGCACGTAACACACACGGGGATCGGAGCACGGGCACGTACACGTTTGTACACGCGAGACAGATACTAGCTATACTACTTGTAGTACTACTACTACTACACGTACGGTTACGGTCGTACCGAATGTATACGAGGCAAGGCCGCAGGCATCATGCATGCAAGGAATCGAATGAGGCTGTTTAGTTTCAAAACTTTTGGCAAAATAAGTATGGTAATATTCTTGTTTGTATTTAACTAATATTGTCTAATCATAGACTAACTAGTTTAAAAAATTCGTATCACAAATTATAGATAAACTATATAATTAGTTATTGTTTTTATCTATATTTAATGTTTTATATATGTGCCACCAAATTTAATATAATATAAAATTTAAAAAATTTTATAAATTTTTTTTTAACTAAACAAGGCCTGAGTATGAATTCTCTCTCGAACGGCGCTGGGAGGCACACACACGCGTGCGTGCGTGCGTGCGTAGGTACGTGTGAATTGCGTACGGTACGTGCCTTCATTTACTTGGCAGCGGCCAGCGGGGATGAAGTGAGGTTTAAGACAAAATCATGGTACGTGCAGTGTGTACCGCTGCGAATCTGTGAGATGCCTGGATATATATATATAGCTTTATTATTTTGCAAAGAGATGCTCACGAACGATTCGATACTTTTTTTTTCCCCGGACCCCTTTACTACACGGCTCCGCTCCACCTCCACGTTGAAAGCACATCACATGGCGTTCTGTACTTGCTTTACCACTGTTACCTTCTACTCGTGCTGTGTGTTGCAACTAGTTGAATCATCTCAATGAAAATTACCATCTCCCTTGGGATGGGATTTGCCCTGATTTGTACTCCCTACGTTCCAAATTATAAGACATTCTAAGAATCTTAAAAGTTAAAGCATTTTAAATTTAATTAAATTTATATGACAAGATAACAGCATTTATGATATAAACTATATATTATTAGGTTTTTTATTAATTATATTTTCATAGTATATCTATTTGATGTAACAAATTTTTATAATTTTTAATATATTTTGGTCAAACTAAAGATATTTTAACTCTTTAAAATTCTTAGAATATTATAATTTGGAGTAGAGGGAATACCTACTACTAGCGTTGCACAGACTTGAGGACGACGGTACCACAGCGGGCGGGCTTTATAATTAACGCACACTACTGTGGACCGGCCCGCACAGGCGTCCTTCACGCAAGGGTTGGCCGGTGGGACGGTGGTCGATCAGGTCCGCGAGGCGCCATGTTACTGGCTCCATCCACCCTGGATGGCGTCACCAAAATACTTACCATTTGCCTAGATATAAGTATTCAGGAGTAGTTAAATTAACAACTGGTAACTTTGTTTGTAACGTACATGTTGGAAGAATACCTGACAATCAGAGCCTCCCTACGTCAGATCCGTATAATAATCTAAATCTACTACCACCACTTACCCAACCACACATGCCCTCCACCATACGAGGACTACTGGAACTATTTAATACATGGTCACTCTCTCCAGTCTCCAAAGGACAAAACTGCTGCCAATAGCGATTTAGTCGACGGATTAGTACATCCATCCATAGATTGATCAACCTCAACATCATGCTCTTTTTTTTTTCAATCAAACACAAGAAAGTCTGGATTGCTTCAGCAAGAGTTCCAGAAAAAAATCATTGTACTCCAAACGTTGTGCCATGCATGTTGATTTATTGGCTCGCAGACTCATTTCCCATTTCCAGCAACCGGCATGTTTTCGTATTGGAGCAAGGTACAGAATTATTTTTTTCGTAGTATTATACACAACAATGCCCCCCCCCCCCCACCCCTTTTTATTTTCGTACTTATTGTAAAATAAAAAAATAAAAAAAAAAATATTATTAGATTTATATCTT
>Ga0182004_10003278_pt1 | contig 12858 bp, 6 predicted proteins | sample Sormic07211540_1_FD_120479 | JGI IMG/M metagenome (GOLD analysis project Ga0182004, IMG submission 120479) | Endophyte microbial communities from Sorghum bicolor roots, Mead, Nebraska, USA - 072115-40_1 MetaG | ecosystem: Host-associated > Plants > Roots > Unclassified | place: USA: Nebraska... | reverse complement strand
TCATCGAGTCCCTGTTTACCATGACCTTACCTATGACTTTGCCTCTGCAAAACACACGTTAGTCATAGTAATCAACAATGTCATTAATCACCGAAATCACTAGAGGCCTAGATGCTCTTTCAGTGCGGAAGTGGTCTGGCGTTCCGAACTGGACGGGTAGCGTTATCTGGCCAAGAGGTACTGAACTTTGACCCGGCAAGACGCCCCAGAACTGGGCGTCATATGGCTTCAACTATGCCGGAGTTAGCTTGAGAGCAGGCAAGCTGTTGTGGAAAAGGATATCAATGGAGCTACCCCGTCGACGAGCACTCACTCGAACCTGACGCTGTTGATGCATGGGTCCAGGATCAGAGGAAAACGCCCTGGTTCTGGGATGGCGGCCCACTGGTCCTGCCTATTGAAGGAAATCTTTTGGTGCGACCGGGGAGAGAATTTAGGATCGGCGATCGGACCATCGGTGATGTCCACATTAAGGCAAGCCCTTTTCAAGAGCTTTCTTTCATGTTTTGACTCGATGGAGACTTTTCCTCCAAAGATGGAGTGTACCACGTCGGTGGGACTGATGTATTAATGTCGTGGGTCCCTATCTTGGTCGCCGTCTTCGTCTTCGTGACTGTATCTGTCCTGCTTCTTGTTTTTCTTGGCGGTATTCCCCTGGGCGACCCGTTGTGTGTAGATGCTCTTGACGACACGGCATTCTTCCATCGTATGGTTAGACTTGGGATGGAGTTGGCATGGCCCTTTCAGCGTCTTGTTGTAGTCTTCCTGGTAGTTCCGCCGTCCATTGGGACGTTTGACTGTGTTTACCTCGTGATCGTTGTCGCGAGGTCGCTTGCCTCTGAACTCGTCGCGGTTATCGCGATGCCTGTCCCACCCTTCTCGGTGGTCGCGGTTATCGCCGCGGCGGGGTTCCGGTTATCAAAACGACCACGGCTATCGTCTCGTCGGGGAGGATGCTCGGCTCCTCTCACGTCTTCGCGGATGAGCTTTTCTGCGTCATCAGCATCGGCATAATTTTTGGCCGTGGCGAGGAGTTCAGCGACCGTGGTCGGCCTTTTGCGCAGTAGCTTGCTTCTCAAAGCTTCGTGGAAGCGTAGGCCCTTGATGAAGGCCGATATAGCCTCGTCGTGAGAAATCTTCGGAATCTTGAGGCGCATATCCGAGAAGCGTCGGATATAATCGCGCAAGGGTTCATTCTTCCTGTCTCTTATCCTTTCAAGATCGTATTTGTTTCTAGGCTGCTCGCACGTAGCAATGAAGTTATCAATGAATGCCTGGCGCAATTCTTCCTAAGAATCAAAAGAGTCCTTGGGTAGACCAAGGAGCCATTGGTGGCCAGCTTGATCGAGGACGACTGGAAAGTTGTTTGCCATGACGTGTTCGTCCCCTGCAGCTGATCAGACTGCGATCTCATAAAGGGTGATCCAGTTCTCAGGATTCTCCTTGCCATCGTACTTTTTAAGCTTCTCAAGCTTGAAGTTGCGAGGCCATACGACTTGGCGAAGGTGTGAAGAGAACTGTCTTAGGCCGGGGGGCCATGTGCTGCATCGTACTCAATGCGCCGCACATTTTCATATACTGCACGTTCCGTGATGCGCCTGTTGATGCGTTCACAGACATCCTTAGGAGGGATGTTGTATCGCAGGTCCTGGTCTTGGTTTACTTCCTGACCACGTCCGCGTCTCTGCTCGCGGTAACTGCCCGTGTCCCGACCACAGTTGTCGCGTCTAGTGTCCTTCCTACGATCGTTGGCGGGGGAGCGTCTATGATGGCGCCCGCTGGGTCGTGGTGAAGTCCGGCTGCGGTGAGTCTGGTCGAAGGAAACCTCCGTGTAGGAGACGGCTTGGACCCTTTTGAGCAAAGTAGTGGTCTGCCCCATCGCGGCGATCAAATGTGCTCGTATATTGGATCGGATGCCCTGGTACTCTGGAGTATCGAGGAGTCGGTCCAGGTTTGCCATGGCAATAGCTATGTTGGTGCTTGGCGTCTTGTAGACTTGCTGGTTCCCGACCATGTCGAAAGCATCGCTTAGGTTGTGTGGTGCGAGTTGCCGCTCCTCATCCGCTCGTCGCTGAGCGCGATCGGCGTTGCGCTGTTCACGTTGTTGTCTTTGTTCGTCGGTTTCGCCATCAATAACTGGTTCGTCATTGCTGACGTTGAAAATCAGATCTCCTCGCCGAGATGGAAAGACTGGAAAACAGGAAAAACCCGGGGGTAAGGTGGTAGATCTAGGTCGTAGTCTTCGTCCTCGGGGTGTAAAACCTCGGTAGGGACAGATCCTGTGCTAGAGTTCGTGCTGGTAGCCTTATCATCTGGTAGAATTTGGATGGATACCATGTTGATGAAGTGATGCGCTGGTCAGCGAGTTTGTCCTGGCGACAATCCCATCTTCCCGAACAGAGAATCGGTATGCCTCGAAAACTGATCGGACGCGTTGCTCAGACCGTGAGGGAAGTTATGGTCTGGGGAGGCTGACTTGAACTTGACAGTCCGTCCCGCGGTGGTCGATGTTATCGTCAGGGACGATTCCAGTCGTTCGTGCGTGGAGACACGAGTTGGTCGATGGGAGTCGAAAAAATTTGATGTTGTCGGCCGACCGTGGTTGCGTGAAATCGAATCCACCAGGTTGGAGGCTTCGAGAAGTTTGAGGTCGGCGCGATCGAGGGCTTGAAGAAGATCCGAGTTGTCGACTCGCTTTGCCCTGTAGCGAGGAAGCAGAGGTCGAGTGCTCGGAGTCGGCGTGATCGATGTCGACGCTTCTGTTATCCCAGATTGGATCTGGGTTTCTTCCAGAGTCGTGGTTGTAAGGACGTCGCCGCGAGTTGTCCAGGTGATCTGCCCGACGGTGAACGTGAGACTTTCAGCCACGGCCGCGGAAGCTGGGACGATGACCATCTTGTTCGTCTGGGAAGTTGTACGCACACCCCCTACCTGGCACGCCACTGTCGACGAAAGCTACTCGGCAGTCTACCTTGGGGTATACCCACGGTAGTAGTTTATCGGCAGACAGGTGCGCAAGCTACGAACTTGATGGTGACGCAAGACACATACAAGGTTTTTATCCAGGTTCGGCCGCCGTGTGGGCGTAATACCTACGTCCTGCGTCTGATTGTATTATTGTGGATTGTGTTGAGTTGAGATGAAATTGTCTAAGGTGGTCCCTTGCCTCTCCTTATATAGTCCAGAGGGCAGGGTGACAGATCTGGAAACTAGTCCTAGTCGGTTACAATTGCCATAGATAGTGCGATATCAATTTCTGTTCTAACCGACTAGAATCTGGCTTGATCTCCACGTCTTGTTTCTTTGTACGAAACTCCGAGCAGTTGGATCAAACCTCGAACTCGTCTCGTAATAGGCCAAGCCTCCTGGCCCAAGTCTAGCCGTAAGGGTATAGGGGTTTATACCCCCACAAGGGGTGTTCTGAGTTTGGTAAAATTACCCACCGTTATGCAACGTTTGGTTTGTTCTGTTTGGCTTCTTGGCGTGTCCTCTACCCAGGCCACTCCGCGATGCACCTCGCCGCCGGCGCCACCTCCATCGGAACCCCGGCCGCAAGCTCCGCCTTCTTCATCGGCCGTCCCATAGTCCACTCCCTGCTTGGGTCTTCCTCCTATCGACCCTATGGCTACGCCTAGCGTCTCGCGGTCTTGGCTCGTCCCCGCCGAACTCCTTCATTGGCTGGTCCTCCAATAGCGCCGACGATGGCGGCGCCTTTCGAAGAATCCAAACGCCGAGGAGTCTAACCAGCAGGTCGGCGAGCCCTCGCCATAGTTGACAATGAAGAATCTGAATGCTGAGGATACTAATCGGCAGGTCGGCGAGCCACCTGATATAGCTGACAATGAAGAATCCGAATGTCGTGGAGACCCACCGACAGGTCGGTGGGCCCCTGGCGTGTAGCTGATGATGAATCCCAAGCGACGAGGAATCTGACCAACAGGTTGGCGATGAAGCGAGCACCGAGCAGTCCAACCAGCTGGTCGGGGGTAAAATTGAGCCTAACAAAAACAGCCCACAAGCCCAATGCTTGTGCACCATTGATCTTGTCTTCAAATCAATGGTTGAGATTGCTTCTTGGGGATACACATAACCCAAACCCATAGTCTCCATTCTCTGTGAGAGAGAGCTGCTGCTGCTACTGCTGAGAGAGAGGAGAAAGCAGAACACACACCACAACGTGAGAAGAGAGAAAGAAGGAGAAGGAAAATTTGTCCAGATTTGGTGGCTGTAAATCGGTCATCTTCAAGCTGGTGATTGGAGGCTCAAACGTGGTTGGATTGGCACCAAACTTGGTGAGCTCGTTCCTCACTTAGAGTACTTCGATCTGTTAAGTTGGTTTGAGGATTGGTTGAGTATAGCACCAGATTTGAGAGGGGTTTTGTCAGTTCGGGTCTTTGCAGTTTCAGAACAGAGCAGTTTTGGTAGATAATTTGTTTGGGTGGTCAAACGGTGTCCAATTGTGCTGAAATTTGGTCAGTGGTTAGGGGACTCGTGGATCGACTTGCCTACCAAAATTTGTGCACAGTACAGCTGTAGTTTGGGAGATATGAACTGATTACCGAGGGAGACAGAATCTGTGACTTCTCTATTTGGCTGCTGTTATTCCTCTTGTTAGAAGGTTCTGGTTGTAGTTGATGTCAAGTTGTAACTTGATGAATGTGTTGCTGCTGGTTGTAATCCTCTAGATGCTCTAGAGAATACTCCTTGTACCCATTTGATTATAGTGGAAGTTTGGCTGGGAGTGGACCGATTGGTCGAAGTTTTTCCTTCTCACATTGAGAAGGTTTTCCGCGTTAATTGCTGTGTCTATTGTGCATTGTGATTGATTATTTCCGCTGCAATATGATGGTAGATGTTATCCTCATGATTCATCACATGTTGAGAAATTAGTTGTGCTTTGTTTGTGCCTTTTATCGCAACAAAGTGAACGATAAGTAGAAGTGAGCGCTGAACCATAGGACCAACTAGTCGGTGAAGAACTCCAAGTGCCAGGTGGTGCAACCACTCGGACGATAATCCTTTGTCCGTTAGCAAGAGTGGGAGGCTGTCATATTACTATTCACTAGTCTGCCAAAAATTCACAATCAAAACTAAAACTTAAACTAGCAAGTAGCATCAGCAAGCAGTTTAGAAATCACTCGAATTTAGCTTTAAAAAGCCTATCTGTTTGCATGAAGAACGTTTAGCTGTTAACAAACCACTCAAGTTTAGCTGTAAAAAGCCTATCTGTTTGCATGAAAATGATTTAGCCTATCTGTTTAAATGATTTAGCCTAAATCATTTTGTAAAGGTAAATTTGGCAATTGTTGAAGGAAAAACGTTTCCAACGAACTCTGTAAGTGACTCTCTAAATTTAGTAGCTCGCTATCTCACCTTATTCGCTTTCTACTTTTGGATAGTCTATCTCACTAGCCATCTTTATAGAGTCTGTTGGAGTACTTTAATATTTTTTGTCAAATCTATTTTAAAGAGTAGCTAAATCAGTAAATTTAACTAGTCTTTTTAGCTAATCACTTGGAGATGCTCTTACCCCTCTTCTTCTTATTCATCACTAACTGACGGTTTGAGCTTTTCTACAAATGGTTCAAGTGCTGCTCGGCATTCACTGTAAAGCTCATCAGCTTTACCTGATCACAATTGTATCCTCAGGACACCCGGCTAACATCAAGTTCAGGCACATAACTTTTGAGGATGTTGACAACATGCCCAGCCGTAGTCAGAGCTCCTTCGAGCTTGGTTTCTACATCTCTACAACGCTGTTCAGAGATATCAAACTTGCGCCACAACTCATCAAGGATGGGGATGGTGTGCTCCAAACAGGTACCCGCGGTTTTTCTCTAGTGTAACTAAATGAACTAAATAAAAGAATAAGAGAAGAAATTATCTATTTAGTTTATTAAATTACACTAGAGAAGAACTACATATATCCATTTGGAGGGTTATTCTCATTGAAAGGATCAAGATGCCCAAGAGGAGGGTTAATTGGGCTTCTATAAAAATTTAAGCAACCTATAAGCTCCAATTCAACCCCTTGTTCCTAGTGTGTTCTAGAGAGCTACCAGATAAAAGTTTTGCAACCTAATTCCAATCCTATTCTAGCATGACAATTCTAGAAATGTAAATACTCAAAGTAAATGCTAGAAAGTAAAGGAGGAGAGCAAGAAGAACGTGGCGATGTTTTGCCGAGGTATCGGAGAGTCGTCACTCCCCACTAGTCCTCACTAGTCCTCGTTGGAGCACCCGCGCAAGGGTCTTGCTCCCTCTTGGTCCGTACAAGGACCAAGTGCTCTCTACGGGCTGATTCTTCGACACTCCGTCACGGTGAATCGCCCAAAACCGCTCACAAGCTTGACACGAGCCACCCACAAGAACTCCGGGCGGTCTTTGTGCCTCCAATCACCACCGAACCGTCTAGGTGATGACGATCACCAAGAGTAATAAGCAAAGAACTCTCACTTGACCCAAACAAGGCTCTAGAGAGTGGTGGATGCACACTTGAACTCTTGGAACTCAACTAGAGAAGGATTCACTCAAGAAATCACTCAATTCTCAATCCTCAATAGGCTCTTGCTTCTCTCTTGCACTACAAGGTGTTTCTCAGCTGATCAAATGGGCAAGAGACCTCTCATGGACGAGGTGGAGGAGTATAAATACTCCCCATCAAGTCCCAAGGGCCGGCCACCCGTTTTCCACAGAAAACGGGAGCACCGGACGCGCTTGATGTCACTACTGGAAACTCAAAATTTCCTATCGGTAAAAAACCGACACAAAAATGACAAAAACCGACAGAAAATATAGGAAACAAGTTTTTCTATCCGTGAACCGACATTCCGACCGGACTAGCTCGACAGTAAATTCTCTTTTTTTCTATCGGGTTTAGCGCACCGACATAATTATTACAATTATTCTGTCGGTAGCGTTTATACCGATATTCTGTCGGTACGTTTATACCTCTGACAGTAGTGTGTTGCACCGGATGCACTGCTCAAAGCGTCCGGTGCCCCCATTAACAGCTAACTGTACTACCTCTGACAGTACACTGGACGCACTCATAGTGGGTCCGGTGGCGTCCGGTGTGAGAGTAAACTGCAACCCTCTCTGGGTGGGACCGGATGCACCCTAGTTGGTCTGGTGCGTGCGTCCGGTGCCCTGTTCAACTTGCAGACCTCCCTGGGTAAGGGACCGGATACATCCCGACAAGTCTGGTGCGTGCGTCCGGTGCCTAACCTTAGGCACCCAGGCATGCTGACCCAAGTCAGCACCACTGGACGCACTCACAGAGCGTCCAATGCCTCTTTAGGCACCCAAACTTCGACGTCGAAACGTGATCTTTCCAAAACGAAGTTTGTTCCTCTCGATCTAAGGACTTTCTCAGAGCTGCCTAGTGCTAGGTTTACCAAGTGTGCACCACATCTAAACCTAAAGCCTTGCCTAGGTCAAGCTACCCATTCAATGCCCCCCTTAATTGTACGGTCAAAGGAAAAAACAAAGTCCTAAACTACTCTAAGTGCCCTTCTTCACCATATGTCACTTAGACCTAGTCTAGTCCCGACGATGTCCAACCATCCTTTAAAAACCAAAACGATTTCCACCATTAAGTCTACATGAATGATCTAGTCCATCGATCACCATTACTATGACCTAACATAAATGACTTTGTCTCTGCAAAACACAAGTTAGTTGTAGTAATCAATATTGTCATTAATCACCGAAACTCATTAGGGGCCTAGATGCTTTCACTCATCCTTACTCATCAACCTCCTGCTCCAAGGCTGCCTTTTCCCTTTCCAGACACATGGTGTAGGCAACATGATTTACACAACACAGCAAGGTTTGAAACAAATCCTACGTCAAAGGCACAGATCTATATAAGCAGTCATTTATATACCTTCGTTGGCATCCCGAAGAACTTTGATTCTTCTTCTAGTTGAGACACAACAACTTTATAATGTTTGACTTGATCTCGAGCCCCTTTCCAAAGGCTGTGACAAGTCTTTGTCCCCTCGATGAGTGGAATCATCTGAGAAGGGTCATCTTCTAGGGTGCCCTCCTTGCTCCCTAGAACCTTCACCTGGGTGGATAACTCTAGGCTTGGCCTATCCGGGGTCACGGTCTATTGACAGTATTTATTGCTCATCATAAACTATCAACATAATGCATACAATTTTCATAAGTTTTGGTGAATTATTATTTTTAGCAGGATTATTCTAGAAAATCAGAAAGGAGGATCAAAATGTCAAATAATACCAAACTTAACCGCGGCAAAATTTAACCCAGGAGCTTTCGAAGAACACCACAAGGCAACCCACACAAGCAAGCCGAGCCCGAGTGGCTAGGGCTGGCCCCACCTGTAGGCCATTTGGCCTCCTGTGGACCCTACTATGAAGGTTCCTCCACCACCTCTTAGGATTGCATCTACGCCGTGCTTCAAGTCAGTTTGATCCAAGGGTTCACGTTTCAAGCTCAGGGCTATATAACTAGGCCTTGTCCTTCCCCCCTAAAGCATCCTCTGCCATAAGTCAAGAGTAGACAAAAAATTAGGGTTTTTAGATATTAGCATCCTCTGCCGTATTTAAAAAGTTACAAACTGGTATAACCGTAGTACTAGCATGTAGAATTCGCAAAGAGGAACCTAACAAAATTTGGATGGATTAAAGCTGAGTTAAAATGAGCATTTTATAAGCAAAGTAAAATCAGTGGCAAAACTATAAATAATGGAAAAGCATATTTTGATTTAAACCGACGTGAAATATGCTTTTAAAATGGGAAAACATAATCCTGCAGAGGCGCCACGGACCGCGGGTTGATTCCAAGAGTAGTTCAGGGACTCTTAAACAAAAATGTTGGCCGAACGATTATGTTCTAATCTCAGTCGTTCAATCTCAATCCGACGATTAGGAATCCATCCAGGGGACTTCGCCGGCCGGACGGCCACCGGAGTTGGGCACCGGCGCGGTGGCGCCATGGCCAAAGCTTAGAACCTCGCCAGAGTTTTCCCATATCGTGTTTTAAAGCGTTTTTCAACGAACCGAGGACATGAGGTTGCTGTGAACTCACCTAGGGATTACTTACGTCCGGAGAGAGCTCAAAAGAAGCTAGCTGTGTGGGATGGCAAAGAAGAACTCGGCGAGGTCCGAAACTCGTGAAAGAAAGGCTAAAACGGCTCGGTTAGGTACTCTGGTGAGAAAAAGGAGTGCCGGGAACGTATCTTGGAGCTTTATAAGCCCTCGGTTACTCTTTGGCAAGGAAATCACGGCGTCTTTAGGATTTGGCTGCTCCCGGTCGATTCCTACTTGACCACGTCGAGAGGAAGGAGGACTGACGCGTGGAGCCGGTCAACAGAGAGAGATTGGAGAGGGGAGTGCGTGCGAGCGGTTTTGGGCTGGCTGCTGGCTGCGCTACTGGGCCAAGAGCAAGAAGGGAAAGGAATGGGCCTTCGGGAGCGTTGGGCCGAAAGTGAAGTTCTTTCCCTTTTCTATTTTTCTATTTCAAAACTAGTTTACAAAGGAGATTTAATTTCACTTGAATATTAAGCAAGAACACACATCAGAGAAATAAATATGCTCCAGCATGAATACATAATCAAGTTACTAACCATATGATGGATTTTATTTTCAACAAAAATTATTTATGTGCTAAACTAAATGCCCACAAAAATACTTAAATAACTCCAATTTAATCCTATTTATATATTGAAAAGCAAAGTTGTAGGTGTTACAACTTCTAGGCGACTACCTGTTCTTTAGTTTTATCTTCCTTCTCTGCCTCCGAATAATTAAAGTCATAGTAGGTAGCAGATGCATGAAAGTTTTAAGCTGCCAACCACATGGGTACATGTGGGGCAACAAGTTGCACTATCTACTATGTACCGAGCTGGCTTGGCAATTGGCATTGCTATCTTAGCAATGCAGATCCTGTGCGGATGTGTTTCACGTGGACGCTGCATCATGCATGAAAGTCTACTGACCTAGCTAGGTCAAGGTCGTCCCCTTCGAATTGGATTGATGACGCAGTTAATAATACAGTAACAATCTTTAATTCTAGCTACGCTGGCCTGCAACATATACTACTATAGTAGTGCACATCAATTTCGTCTGTCGTTGCCGGTCTCTCTCACTGACTCGCATGTATACAGTCGACGCGTCACATTCTTATCTTATTTTTATTGATACACTTAGGCCTTGTTTAGAACTGAACTTTTTTAGATTTAGCTATCATAGCATTTTTTTTTTGTATTTGATAATTATTGTCCAATCATAGACTAACTAGACTCAAAAGATTCGTCTCTCAAATTACAGGCAAACTACGTAATTAGTTATTTTTTATCTATATTTAATGCTTCATGCACGTGCCGCAAGATTTGATGTGACGAGAAATCTTAAAAAGTTTTTGGATTTTGGGTGAAACTAAACAAGGCCTTACTGTAGACTGCTCTAAAATATGCATGGCACACTTAGGTCTTGTTTAGATCTAACCTTTTTTAGATTTGGTTACTGTAGTATTTTGTTTGTATTTGATAATCACTACTAAAGAGAGCCACTGTATTTATTACTTTGTATTTCTTGTTTCTCCATCCGAGGTCGTTTGAAAATTTTAAATTTTAAATATTAGAAATTTAGACGTAATTATCCTCAACTAGATGATTTGAAATAAAAAAGTTTATCAACTATAAAGTTTTATAACTGTTTGAGATCTACAACTTTTGTTTTAGTCGTTTCTCCATCCAAGGTCATTTGAAAAATTCGAATTTCAGCACTTATTTTTACTATTCGGTGTGTGTTTGTAATGGAGGCTCTAGATCTAGCGACCCCTAAAAATCCATTTGTCGGGGTAATAACACTAGCAACCCATGCAAATGGATTTTTTAGGAGTGGCTCGTGTACAGAACCATTTGTAGAGGCCCTTTTAGATTGAACAACTCTAAAAAAAAAGAGGTGTTACAACAGATCCTTTTTGCAGTAGTGTTTGTGACTTCTCTTTGTGCCATTATAACTGCTAAATTTCTTTGTCAGCCATTGAAAAAATATTAATCCCCTGTATGTCACTTTCGACGTGACCTTTTTTTTTTGACGTAAAGATCGTTAGTCTTTTGACCTTGCTGCCTTAATTATTATTTTTTTTTGACGAAACCTTGCTGCCTTAATTAGATTGACGAGCATCTTATCCTTTCATGGCAACACCAAAACAGCCATTTGGTCACGATCCAAGCATGTTCGTCTTCACTATGCATAGGTCGTAGCAGATAATTCTTCTCTATAATAACCAGCGTCGAAGTTCTAGGCGACTACCTCTTCTTTAATTTATCTTCGTTCTCTGCCTCCGAATAAGGCCCTTGTTTAGTTCCTAATTTTTTTTAAACTAGGGTACTGTAGTACTTTCGTTTTTATTTTACAAACATTATCCAATCATAGAGTAACTAGGCTTAAAAGATTCATCTCACAATTTTACAAACAAACTATGTAACTAGTTTTTATTTTTATCTGTATTTAATGCTCCATGCACGCGTGTCACAAGATTCGATGTGACAAAAAATCTTAAAAAGTACAGATACATGAAAGTTTTGACTTGCCAAACCACATGGGTACGTGTGGGGCAACAAGTTGCACTATCTACGTACTATATCTAGCGGTGTCTCCAGCAAAATGCAGACCCTGTGTTGTGCGGATGTGTTTCACGTGGACGTTGCATGCATGCATGTGTGTTGTGCTGTGCGCTCGACGACGTACGACCTGAAGTCTACTCCTAGCGAGGTCAAGGTCGTCCCTTCAGATTCAGATTGATCACGCAGTTAATAATACATGAAACAATCTTTAATTCTAGCTACGCTGGCCTGCAACATATACTACTGTAGTACTAACACATCAGTTTCGTTTGTTGTTGCCCGGTCTCTCTCACGGACTCGCATATATAGTCGACGCGTCACATTCTTATCTTATCTTTATTTATTGATATACTTATTGTACACTGCTCTAAAATATGCATGGTACACTTAGATCTTGTTTAGATTCAATTTTTTTTTAATTTAGCTATTGTAGCACTTTTGTTTGTATTTGACAAGCACTACTACGTAGAGCTACTGTAGGGCGGCTCTAGAGCTATGCATGGTACACTTAGACCTTGTTTAGATAAATTTTTTTAGATTTGGCTACTGTAGCACTTTTGTTTGTATTTGACAATCACTACTACAGAGAGGCTAGGACAAAAATTACTTTTTAAATTTCTGTTTTTTAATTGATACATTTATTGTACACTGCTCTCAAATCTTGAACAAAAAATTACCAAACTAACCAATTAGTACGTTTTAAGTTAATCTTTTCTTAGACTCATTGTTTGGTCTTAAAATTACTAGGACACATTATATTTTAGGACAAATGGAGCAGCACTCAACCTTCCAGAGCTCAATCTTACTTAGTGTATATTTTTCTTTTTTATGTTTTGTTGTGCATTTGCAACATCATCTTCCCTATGTTTAGAGCATCTCCAAAAGTCCATAGAACACTCTCCCAATTCATGATTTTTGGCAAGATTTAAAAAACTCATCTCACACAACTTTCCACCCCAGCTCCCAATCTTTTGGCACTTGGAAAAAATTAGCTCCGTGCACAACCAGCTTTATAAACATATCCTAAACTCTATGTCAAAAAAATACACACAGAAATAGAATGACAGAAAATAGTTTTAATTTCCTAGAGGGCCATCAGCTAGCGGCCAGCCTAGACCAGCTCACGGGAGGGGCCACGGCCACTAGCGGGATGGGGGCGGCGGCTGCCTTCCTGCGTCAAACAGGAGCCATGGCCCTCCTATGCAGATCTGGGGTAGCACACCTGGGTCGGCGACCAACAGCGACCCTGAGGGAAG
>Ga0182004_10003277_pt1 | contig 12862 bp, 12 predicted proteins | sample Sormic07211540_1_FD_120479 | JGI IMG/M metagenome (GOLD analysis project Ga0182004, IMG submission 120479) | Endophyte microbial communities from Sorghum bicolor roots, Mead, Nebraska, USA - 072115-40_1 MetaG | ecosystem: Host-associated > Plants > Roots > Unclassified | place: USA: Nebraska... | reverse complement strand
TATTTAATTTTTTATGTGGCCTATTCATTTTATTATAGGCAAAGCTTAATTATAAAGCTAAGCCTATAATTTTCATTTATATATGCTTAATATGCGTGTAATATAAATATATTATTGTATCAGTAAAAATATGTATTGAAAAACCTATTATTATTATTATATAAAAATAATAAACAGAACCGAAGAAGTGAACCAAAAAAAAAGAAACCCTTTAACACCGGTTGGTAATACAAACCGGTGTTAAAGGGTGCTGTAACGTGGCAGCCCTGGCAGCAACCGGTGTTAAAGGGAGGCTTTAGTCCCGGATGGGCAGCACCGGCTCGGGAACCGGGGCAACAGGCCCTTCCCGACCGGTGCTAATGCCCGAACGTGCAGCAGTGCCATGACATCATCGATGAGCTTGCCATCACTAGCCGATGCCTTGGGGTTGGTGTCGTGGGTGTGGCGATTGGTTTGCAGTTAGCCATACTAGCATGTTCCAGCAGCTCCTTGGCATAGGCAGTCCTGGCCCTAAGGGGTGGGCATGAGGTGTGACGGCTGAGGGCCCAAGTGGGATGTGGGCCCATGTCTAAGTATATAAGATCCCATACTCTTTAGCGCTAGTAGTCCGTTAGGATTTATGATTAACAAGAAGGTGCAACAGCTTATCAACAAAAGGAGTTTTTGGCCTCTTTCTTTCTAGGAGGCGAGGAGCCGAGCTGCCAATGTCTGCAGCCCCACACATGGCATCAGCATCACCAGCGCCGATTACCAACGTTTCGACGCTTGAGTTCCAGAATCCAGACAACGACGTTCTAGACAACAACAGCAAGTAGGCAGCTGACTAGCTGAGGCCAAGCCTTCTATCCTTGTGCCCTTTTGTGATTTGTGAATCTTGGTTGTGAGATTTTTTGCTGGTCTAAAAAGTAATGGCTGAAAATATTATTCGCTGATTTATTATGAGAGAAAAACATTGTTGGCTAGCGGAAAAAGTATGGCTTATAAGACAAGCGAACAGGCTCAGGTCCTAGATTTTTTCCTTGTTCAATTTTTGTCTAGTACTTTGTACTCATATAGTTATGTCTGTAAGGGTTATCACGATAAATTCGCTAGAGGGCCCTCAAAATCCTAGGACCAGCACTAGGCATAGGAAGCTTGCTAGAGAAAGAACCCTCTTTGTTGTATCGAACGGTGATGCCGAGGAAGTGCCGAATCGGCCCCATATCCTTTATGGCAAAGGCATCATGTAGCCGGGTGATGACCTGTTGAAGGAGTGTTGTCGAGGAGGCTGAGAGGATCGATGTATAGTAGAAGGTATATGCCATTGTGCCATTGTGGTGGTAGACAAAGAAGAAGGAGTCCACCTTCGATTGGACAAAGCCTAGTCTCATGACATGGCCGACGAAGTAGTGAAACCACGCCCATGGTGCTTGGCGAAAACCGTAGAGCGACAGCGATAGGAGGCAGACATCGTTCGACTGACAAGGATCAATGAACCCAATGGGTTGCTGGCTGTATACTTGCTCCTACAGATTGCCATGAAGCAAGGTGTTGGGGACGTCGAGTTGGTGAGCTGGCCAGTTGTGTGTCGCGACGAGCGTGTGGACGGAGCGGATCATCGCCAGCTTGACCACTGACAAAAATGTCTTGCCAAAGTTGATGTCAGGCAGCTAGTTGAACCCCTGAATGGCCTATCGGGCCTTGTAGCGCTCAAGGGTGCCATCAGGATTCATCTTGTGCTTGAACACCCACTTGCTCATGATAACGCGAGTGCTTGGTGGTCATGGGATGAGGGTCCAAGTTTTGTCTGCCTGCAACACATGAAACTCCAATTTCATGGTAGCATACTAGTGGGGGTCCTTGATAGTGGTGCGGATGCTCCAAGGGATGGGCGAGATGGTAGCCAAGGCTATCATGGCATACTTTGGGTTGGGTTTGTGGATCCCGACATGCACACGGGTGATCATTGGGTGCTCAGGAGCCACAGTGTTGTGCGACGAAGATGTCATGGGGGTATCACGGGCGGTGACACGGGTGATGTAGTGGCACTGGACATGATCGGGTTTGTAGTAGACGTTGTCGATGGTGGTGTAGTGTCGATGATCAGAGAGGCTAGGTGCTGTCACATGTTGTGTCCTTGTGGGGGACGACACGTTAGATTAGCCACCAGATGTGGTGGTGATGGTGGTGGAGTTTGGCAATGTGGCATGGTGATCGCACCACCCCAGGCGTCGCACGTAGGTGGAGGATCGCTGTCCTCCTAGCTCAATGTGGCGGTAGTAGTGACAGAGTCATGGAAGGGGAATACTGCCTCATCAAAGATGACGTGTCATGAGGTGACAACTCGTCCCATTGTGATCTTGTAGTAGCAGTAGCCACGGTGTTCCGTCGGGTAGCCAATGAAGACACATGGCGTTGATCATGCGGCAAGTTTGTGACTTGTCGTGGCAATCGTGTTGTGGAAGCGATGGCAGCTGAAGACATGAAGCTCATTGTAGGATGGAGTTGTGCCAAAGAGGAGCACATATGGCATCATGGATCCTGTGGCTTGGCAGGGATGACAATTGATCAGGTATGTTGCCGTGGCAAGCACATCAGACAAAAACTCTAGGGGAGCTGCTCTGTGAATCAACATTGTGCGCAAACAATCATTAACAGTACAAAGAACACGCACGACCTTCCTATTTTGCTGTGAGTTATAGGGGTACCGAAGACAGAGCTAGGTGGTGACAGAGAAAAGAAGGAGATGCATGGCGGTGGAGTCATACTCCTAGCCATTGTCCATTTGGAAAGCAAGGATCAACAAACATAATTGTGTATGGACATGAATGGATGGCAAACTTGCTTCAAAGTGGGATTGTCCATAGATAGTGAGTGTAATCATCTAGATAAATGACAAAGTATTTGTAACCCGAGTAACTGAACAAAAGAAACATCCAAACATCTGAATGCACTAGTTGAAAAGGGAAAAATGTTTGTGATGTAGAATCAGCAAATGGCAAGTGAGTATGTTTGCCTAGTCGACATGAAGAACATGAGCGAGCATCAACTTTATTACAATGATTTTTTTGCATAACTTGAGAAGTAGATGGGTGGCTTGGTTTCACTAGGTGCTGATGCCACAAGGACGTCGCTGAGGACGCATGAAGAGCTTGGTGGTGTGGAAGGCGGAGAGGGTAAAGATCATTGCTGCTTTCACATTGGAGCATCTCTACCTTGGTAGGAAGATCCTTTATGGAAAATCTAGAAGGGTCAAATTCTATAGAAACATTGTTATCGTGGGTTAAACGACAAATGGAAATCAAGTGCTTAGTGAGAGAAGGCGAAACAAGAACATTTAAATGAAAGTGATTTGTGGTAGTAGGAATAAATGTTTGTGCTTGGTGTGTGACTGGAACACGAGCGACATTTCCTACTGTGATGTTGGAAGAAGATTGTTGGAGGGTAGAGGGAAGAAAGTTACTAGGAGATGATGACATGTACAATGTCGCTCCGATGTTGAAGCACTAGTCAGAGGTGTTGGGCGAGTGATGCGAGATGCCTAATGAATGCAGCTCCACATAGAGGGCGCTGGTGTCAAAGGCATTGGAGGAATGGGAGGTGGCCACCATCGCTTGCTGCAGCTGAAACGGAGGGCGAGGTCCCAAGCCATCGGTGCTAGGTGCATGGAAAGGCATAAGCTAGGCCTGTACCATGCCTTGCCAAGGGTTGTAGCCCGTGGCCCACGATGCGGACTTGGAGTTGGAGGCATTGGCATTGGAACATGAAGGACCACCGCCATTGCCCCATCCGTGACGACAATCAGAGCGGTTGTTGGAGCGCGAGTTGCCACCGCTGTTGCCGTTGTCAGGACGTTTCTTGTTGGAGCATGGGGCAGCGGGGACAGAGGACCCGTCCTTGGTGCTAGAGGAGCCACTAGAGTGGTCACCGTGTGACATGGTCAGAGCCTATCCACCCTCAGCATTGGAGTCATGCTAGAAACTGAGCTCCTTGAGGATGAGGAAGGCGAGGATGCTCCAGATGATGTGCTACAGAAACTTGGAGGGGATCACTGGTGTTGATATTTCTAATACGATTACAAATAAGAAATTCAATCTCTATCCTAGTAAATGCATTAGAAATATTTGGGACATCTCCTAGCATTGCTTAAGTCAGGTTGTCATCCCCAACACAACACCAAAAGATGTAGTTATACTTATGATCATGGCACTATAGAAAATAAATGAAGGTTATCTGCAAGCTCACAGACAAAATACACCCATTGTAGCATTTCACCTAGGAAAGTTCCAGGTATCATTATTTATAATTTTACCACTAGAAATGCATTGGAGGTATGAAAACTATATCTTACACTTGTGATAGAGGTTTCACTAGATCAATACTCAAAACAGTGGTTAATCATATCATAAATAAGGATAATTAATAACAAGTTAACATATCTCAAAAGGATTCCATCGAGCATGTCCTACTTGGGCGTGATTCTAGAAAGATCTAGAAAATAGAAACTAACTCTAGGGTTATTCTAACTATAGGTCATTGAGCTACCTTAATTAGTGCAATTACATTTATTAATCATAGTCATGACTTAACTTGTATCCATACACAAGAGACATTGCTAAGGTGGGTTAGGAACATAGCAAGACATCACCCCGCAACTCCGCCATACTAGTTCGATATTCGGGGAGTGGACCACATAGGGCTCAACAAAGCTGTCACCTTCGTAATCTACCACATGGCCCAAAATATAGGGTGTATTCGTAGATAGACATTGTCTAAGCACCACGCTTACACAACTTCTACGACCCAACCTTGAGCTCAAAGGGTGAGTGCTATATGAACATGTGCATAAACACAATGCTAATCCAACTATACTAAACATATAATCAAAGTAGGCAATGAACATTATAATTATGAACATATAATTATACCAAGTCAAATCAAGTATTCGACTCAAGCACGAACTAGAATAGGAACTAGAGGGAAATTTGAACTAGACAAGAACACGATAAACTAGACGATGAACTAGACGAGCTAATTGATGAACTATAAGAACAAAGGATGAACTAGAAGATAAACACAATGAACTAGAAGACAAATAGATTAACAATATTGAATACATGAGAGAAGTACAAGGCTTTATCTAGCCTCTTCGCGACTAGATCTGGAATCCAAGCGTTGCTTGACTCCTCTAATTCCTATTGTTATCTAGCTATGCCCTAATTGGTGGAGCTCTAAACTGAACTATGAGATATGAGATATGATTATGATGGATTGATGCCTCCAGGGGGGTCTGCCTCTGCTTATATAGCCCGGTGGGATGAACCGCAACCCTTGGATCAAACTGACATAGAACAAGGGTCAAGATGTGTTGTAGAGGTCGGTTGGAGCCCGTCACGTGAAGGAGAGTCCAAGTTGTAGGGGGAGAGGCCAGCTGGCCTAGCATGTGGGGCCGGGCGACCCCACCTAGTGGCCTTCGGTCTTCTACTTTGTTCTTGTATCTTCTGGTGTCTTCTATGTCCTTCTAGTGTCCTTTTTTGATCCATTTGCGTAATGAGTCGTATCGTGGATGGATTCTTTCCTTCCCTAGATTCTAGATAAATCCCTAAAAAAGATTATTTCACTGAGCTATGGATTCCTGTGGGTTTAGTCCTTGGTCTTGTAATGGATGATGATTCTAGGGTCTTCTAGAGTCTTCCAGGTCATATCCATCGAGGACTTTCTCTCCGTTGCCCCAAATATGGCAAGTGATATGTCCGTCTTGATCATCTTGACGAGCTCACCACAATGGTGTACTCAGATTCTTCACTTGAGATACTTTTATATGGTGAAATATTGAATATCCTACAAGGCAAGTGAGAACAACACAACTCGTGGAACTCGTTAGAATAAACCCCTATAACCTTAGTTTATAGTTTATTTTAGGTCTGTCCTGTGATTGGTTGACGGTTGAAAATTGGAGTTAATTACCGTCAACAACTGGACTGACGTAGTGTTATCAGGGGTTGAGGCCACGAAGAAGGTTGAGCACCTAGCTCGGCTAGGAGACGGGGTGGCTGGTGTCTCGCAGCTGATCTGTGATGCGCTTCAACTTTGTGCAGTAATTGTTCATCGACATGTAATACTGTTGTAGAGAGCCAACTCAGTGCACTACAGCTTGTTGTCCTGGACCAACCACTCGACAGCGTGCTAGAGGGAGAAGGCATCGTGACGATCGCGCCGAACAACGTCAAAGACGCCTTTCGAGACAGTGGCAAGGATCTAGTTGACAATGCATGAATCGACCATACGCCACTCGTGATCGCGATCATCGGACAGAGTAGTGGAGTGAATGTGATCTTCAAGGTCAAACTTGCCGAGGGTGGACTTGAAGAAGTAGTGCCACTAGTCGAAGTTGCCCTCATCCATGTCGAGGATGACAGGGGCATGGTGGAGGATAGAGATGCCTTGAATCTGAGAGCGGAGGTGGGAGCGATGGAGTAGCCATTATCGTCGAAGGAAGAAGAGTGAGTAGAGGAGGGCGCCATGGGAGCGGAAGAAGAAGTGGCAAAGGGATTCTGAAGAACCATAGACGATGATACCATGTAGAATGATAGAGATCAATTGGACACCTTTCATTGATTGTATACAATCTACATATATAGGGTTATAATGGTGGCCTTTTGCCATGCCTGTACACGCGAGAGTGGGCGAGTGCGCCTAGCGGGAGTGCGGGCGCTGCGCAGACCAGGCACGCATGTGCGCAGTGAGCGAGTCATGGATGTGGCAAGCACATGTGTGAGTGCGGCGAGAGCGTGCAATGCACGTGTGCTGTTGTAGATCCGATATGCCGTGGTGCTCAGCTGTTGTGGACTTGGTTCCACTGACAGAGATAAAGGTCCATCAAAATATGGCTGCTATATGTTCAAAATCTGGGTCTCCCATGTTGGTAATGGAAATAACACCTTCTTTTAATTGGATAGATGGCTAGGGTGTTGCATAAGTGATCTCGTACCGGCTGTTGTGGAGGTTGTGCCTTTGAAAACCCGTCAGCAACATACGGTGGCTGAGGCGCTCCTAGAACAAGCCTGGCCAATAGATATCCAAGGAGGTTTTATCCAGGTCTGTTCAAATACTTTCAACTTTGGGATATGATGCAAGACATCCTGCTGTCTCAGGAGGATGATCAGCACTCATGGAGGCTAGAAGGCTCAGGGCTGTTCACTTCCAAGTCTGCCTACCGAGCTTTCTTTAATGGCTCCACTACATGTGAACCATGGTGGCGAATATGGAAGACCTGGGCTCCAGGAAAGTGCAAGGTATTCTTGTGGTTGGCCATCCGCAACAGATGTTGGACAGCAGACCATGTACAGAAGAGAGAACTCCCACACCCGGATAATTATGCGACCCGGAAGTGGAGAGTGTGCAACAGATTCTCACTTCATGTGTGTTTGCACGCGATTTCTGGTTCAAGATCATCATGTGTCCCTCGACGTCGTGATCACACTTTCGCGACTTGGTGGAACAAGGCCAGCAAACGTGTGGGAAAAGCTAAAACGTTGTTATGGAAACAACACAACTATTCAAATGAGAGCAGCCAAATGTAATCGCCCTGGTCCGGCAATTCAGCAAAGAACAACATCTGTGGTGCCTCACTAGTGTGCGCGGCCTAAGAGCTCTTGGTCACAGGGACACTTAGTGGTTGTATCAGTTTGTTCCTAGAGTTTGGTCAGGTCCTATCTTTCTCGGTTTTTTCTTTAGTGCTCTTCTATTCATGTTTCATAGCCCCTCAGCTCGGTCCAGAGTGGGGTGGTGAAGCTTGTAAGGGACCGATCTTTCTCTCTTTAAATACAATGATGCCGAGCTCTCCTGCGTATTCGAGAAAAAAAAGAACATGCAAGTTATAATTGAGGGGTTTAAAATAAACATCCAATATATAGTTGGTCAAGGTACGGCTCTAGTTTCAGTGGCGGATATAAGCCTAGGGCCAATATGGCCATGGCCCTAGGCATGCGAAAAAATACTAGAGTATTTCTTTTGTTTTTTTCAGCTAAATCTACATATTAGCATTACTTTTATTCATTAGCATGTGATCGATGTTGGTAGTTTATAGTATTAGCCCTAGTCATGAAAGTTCCTCAGCTCCGCCACTGTCTAGTTTAGTCAAGTATGAGAAATACTTTTCTATGGTAAACCGATGGTGGTAACAAAGGTCCGCGACATGGGCCTAAGATGGTATGTGCCATGCAGCCATGCAGGCCGTTGTTTTTGGCCATACATTGACAAATGCTTGGGCCTGAGTGGGTTCATAGTTGCCAAACCTGATTTCCTCAAGCGAGCTAATCCTTTGAATTCCCCACACAGCTAGCGTTTTTTCAAGTCATTTCTACCCACTCCTGTCAGGCTGTCACTGTAATAATGAGGCCAACCAAAACCCACTGCATCATTTCAATAAAAGGAAACACCCGCTGCTTCATAGTTAGCTAAGGAGACTTTTTAGATGCATGCTCTAGTACTTGACTATATACAGCTGTATATAGCATGTCACTTGGCCACACAGATGTGCCGGTACACATCTCCAAATGCATCACCTATCATTTTGTATTTGAAAATAGCTTTTTATGCTTTTGAAGGGCCACTCACTTGCCCACTTCATTGGGTCCTCGTTATATTATATATCAAGCCACATCAGTAACAAAATAGTAGACTTCAGATTTTCAAATATTGTCCATCGAATATATATGCATACCTGTACTTACTTACTGTGCCAGCAAAGAAAAGATTCCTCTCTGCTTGTATATATATATGGAGTATGAGTTTGACACAACTTGGCTGCATATATAGGCTCTTGACCCACCTAACTATGCTAATTACCGCATTGCATATTTGATCATATATCTTGTATTTAATTATATGAACAATTACAAACAGCGTACATACATTAGACCTTCCAATATTTTTTAATGTCAGTCTGCCAGTTATAACTTGGCTGTGTTCCAGAACCATTGTAATCGAAAAATTCCCTCGCAAAATGAATCCAAAATTAACTATATTCCATGTTAACAACACCATAAGTGGTATATATTTACACATGCCTTCCAAATATAGTGGAATCCAGGTATAAAATTGCTCACAGTAACATTGAATATAACCCAGCTGTAAAATAGCACAGAATTACATATATTCAAATCTTTGCTGATCTTAGTTTCCATTTTGATCCTATGTATGTGCCTATATAAATGCTTCTGTACCAAACCTGCATACTATCTCCATCAGCATATATTACTCTGAGACTTAGCAAGAAACCAAATATTGGCATCTTGACCATGGTGAGGGGTAAGGCAGCCATGCCAAGGAGAAAAACTGAGATCAAGCACATCGAGAATGAGGACGCACGTAAGGTTTGCTTCTCCAAGCGCCGCCAGGGCCTGTTCAAGAAGGCTAGTGAGCTCTCCATTTTGTGTGGTGCAACGGTTGGTTCTGTTGTCTTCTCAAACTCTGGTAGGTCCTTTTCTTTTGGACATCCGTCCATTAATGATGTTGCAGACCGATTCCTCAATTCAGTTGCTCCTGTTGACTTTGCTTCGGGTGGTGCAAGCCATGACAACAGCGGGGCAGTAATGGATACTGTCCATAGGCTGAACATGGAGTTATCAGAGCTGCAACAGGCTCTAGACTCTGAAAACAAGAAAAAGGAGAGGTTGAAAGAGGCTATTGAGAAGGAAAAGGGCCAACCGATGATGCAGTGGTTGAATGCTAATGTCTTGGAATTGGGTCTAGCTGAGCTGCAGGAATTCCAAAAGTGCCTGGAAGCAGTGGACATTGCAGTCAAAGAGAAGACGAACCAGATACTAGCTGAAGCAAGGCAAACAACTCAAGGGTCAGTGCCACAACTACCTATGGAGATACCTTCCACTTCACGGTACCAGTTTGGTCAGCACATCAGTGCCAATTCAATGGCTTTCACAGATCCTCGTTCGAGCAATGGATTCACTGATGGATTTGAAGTCAATGATCCCTTGCGTAGTGGTGGTCTCCAAGATGTTTGTGGCCTGGGGAATTTCCTAAACAACCAGAATCATGGTTGATTGCTACAAATTCAATATATATGTTATGAATAATATGATCAGTCACAGCTGCATGAACTGATCATTCACAACATTGCATGTCACAAGTGTTGTACGTAGTACCTTTATTTTTTGATGTTAGATGGTTGTCACCAACAAATACTCGTGACTTGTTGTCAAGATATAGGAGTACCATGAATTCTATGTAAAACTTCATATGTATTGTATATTTGGTACTAGAGACCAAGTGATGTGATGATGTACCTTGCAAAAATGAGATAGCAACTGCTTACAAATATTCCCATTTTTTCAATGCGTCTCTGCACATAGTTCCTAGAAGTTTATGTACTAATTGTTGTACTGCTACAGGTGTCCTGAAAGAAAATAAACAGGGTTGAATCCATACTATTCTATCTTATACTGACCCACGCTCCAAACTTTTGGTTAAAAATTTCAGAAAAAAAAGTCTTGCATCCAGTGGGAGGACAACGTCCTGGTTAATGACCACTACATGTTTTTTCTTGAATAAAAACTTATTGAGATTATTGAATAATATTCTTTCCTGAGAATTTAGCAAAACATCTTTTGTGAATGTGTAGGTATAATGGTAATATCATTACATAAACTCTTATAGACTTATCCGATATAAACAAAAAATAGTAAATAAGAATCAACTGTATTATTTCTGAGCTCTAAATTATAAATTCAACAAGCAATTAGTATTTACAATATGCTGAAAAATAATATATGTGTGACTGAATGAATAATACTTTTGTTTTCGTTATATAGTAGTCTTGCATAGCATGAGAATTTTGTGAAACAAGAATGATTCATAAGTTATTATTATAGTTTATAAACATGTTGGTTTCTCTTTCTCAGTATATTATTGCTAATTACATAATGTAACTCATTGTGAGCATACATAAAAAAAACAAGCACCAACAGGTTGCTTCTAGAGAGCCTGATCAGGCTTGGTGCGGGCAACCAATCAGGCCCCTTGTGGTAGAAGTGGATCACATGATTGTCGCTAACAAGAGCCTGATGCAAGAGAACCACCGAGTGAATGCAGAAAGGATTGACGTCGACAGAGTCATGGATGGTTGCTGATGAGCCCGCCTACAAAAAATTGGAAGAGAAAAATGGCAATGCTTGTTGCTCCTTGATGAATCTCAAGAAGGAAGGAACTCCACTTATGAGCCCGCCTACAAAAAATTCGAAGAGTAATTTCTTTTATTTTTTTTTCTTTTTGCACTCTGTATGCTGTGTGACTGCCTGGGTGTATTGACTGATTGACTTGCACCTGTATCAAAGTTGTAGAATTGCAGGAAGAGTATTGTGCTCATGCTGATCAAGTTGGTGGTCGTGGCACCTGCGATGCTGTTTTGCCTTGCAAGATGACTCCACGAGATTTCAAAGTCATGGTGAACCGTCCCCATGAGATCTAAAGTCGTGTATGTAGATCGATTGATGTTAGAGGTTGTTGATCGAGGTAGTCAAATGCCATACAGATCTTCAAGCAGTTGATGACATTACTCTCGATTTCTGTGAGCAGGGCATGCCCATGTTGTAGGGAGAGACCGATGGTCTCTCTGTCTTAGCTGAGCAGGTAAACCTAGAAGTCATAAAGAAAAATGGTGTAAAACTATGTTTGAGATTACATACATTAAGCACTCCAATGGACAGAGCTGTGTATATACTATCAGTATTCAAAAATTTCCTTTCTAAGATTGGCCTGTTTTTCGTTTGAGTCTCCCTTGCTTTGTGCACTCTGTGGCTAAGCCATATTGTAACTCAGGGTGGGCTCTTGACAGTGGCGGAGCCAGGATTTTTGCTTGGGATATGCCGAACAAAAAATTTTCATATACAAACCGGCAAAAATTTTTTAGCAATTTGATAGAATTTCATAAAAGTCCAATTCGGTACTCAACTATTAAGGCCTTGTTTAGTTGCAAAAAAAGGACACTATAGTATTTTCGTTTGTATTTGATAAATATTGTCCAATTAGACTAACTAGGCTCAAAAGATTCGTCTCGCAAATTACAGGCAAACTGTGCAATTAGTTATTTTTTATCTATATTTAATGCTCCATGCATGTGCCGCAAGATTCGATGTGATGAGCAATTTTTTTAAAAAAATTTGTAAAATTTTTGGAAGTAAACAAAGCCTAAATGGTATAAATCGTGCATCCATCGTGCATTTGGAAGGAGCGGTCGAGAGTAGGTGCGAAACCAAAGAGAGTAGAGTTTTTTTATCGAGGCCTTGTTTAGTTCTGAAAAGTTTTTAAATTTAGCTACTATAGCATTTTCATTTTATTAGACAATTAGTATCTAATTATTGATTAATTAGGCTTAAAGACTTGTCTCGCGATTTACAGTCAGACTATACAATTAGTTTTTGTTTTCGTCTGCATGTGTCTAAAGATTCGATGTAATTGGTGAAAATTTGTTAGGTGTGAAATTTACATGTATATTTTTTAGGCTGGATCTAGAGTATGTCATGTCATACCCGTGCCACCCACTGGATCCGCCCATGGCCCTTGAAGCTTCACTGTAGGCTGTTGTCTAAAAATTGTTAAGTGAAGTTGTCTAAAAATTGTTAAGTACAGTTGTCCATTCTTAGGTTCTCTGAGAAAAGAAAGGAGTTCTGCCAAGTTTTGTTTGGAAAAGCATATATAGCCCTCGAGTGTAGTTATGCAGACCTGACACTAGTACATCGGTACACTATACAGGCGGTTGGTAACATATTTCTACAGGCGTTTTCCGGATCCGCCTGCGCTGGAGGCCAGTACAAAACGTCCATTTCCACAGGCGGTCACTTGAGAGCCGCCAGTATAAACATTT
>Ga0182004_10003276_pt1 | contig 12865 bp, 10 predicted proteins | sample Sormic07211540_1_FD_120479 | JGI IMG/M metagenome (GOLD analysis project Ga0182004, IMG submission 120479) | Endophyte microbial communities from Sorghum bicolor roots, Mead, Nebraska, USA - 072115-40_1 MetaG | ecosystem: Host-associated > Plants > Roots > Unclassified | place: USA: Nebraska... | reverse complement strand
TTATTCTATTGTAGTTACAGTGTATGTATAGTATTTTTTACACTGGTGTATGTAGTGTAACTTATTTGTTATTCTGGTGTAATTTTATTATTTATGTTTTTCTGATCATTATCTATGAACAACCGTTTCAGCAACTAGTATACAGCTACATTGTAGGTCTGCTTGTTAATTGATACTCTTGGCAACTAGGATATACAATTTTATAATCTACTTACAGTGTATGTATGTATTTTTTACACTGCTTTATTCAGTGTAATTTTTTTGTTATTGTGGTGTAATTTTTTTTATTTATTAATGTGATCATTTTTTGTATTTGCATTTCATAGAATAAATCTGTTACATTTGTTTTTGTTATATTTGTTTGCATTTTATCATTTTTTGTATTTGCATTCCATAGAATAAATCTGTTTCATTTGTTTTTGTTTTATTTGTTTGCATTTATCATTTTTCATTTTTTTATTTGTTTTGTTCATGTTTTATTTTGGTTCGTTGATTTTAAATCCAGTGGTTTTGGATTTTGTGTGACAGAAGTGTTATAATTACTCAAATTTTGTTGTATATAATTTTGGGTGACAATTGTTGTTTGGTCACACGGGTGACCCAAGGATGAGAATCACTCAAGTTTTGAGTAGACAGACCCTTTTTTTTTCTTTGAATGCGCCATCGACATGTTTGCTGGTAGTCTCTTGTCGGGTTGGATGGAGCTGAGAGACCCTTTCGTTTCGTTCACCAACTGCGGCGCGCGGTACAAAGAGAGACGGCGTGGTGATGATAACTCCAAATAAAAACTTGAAAAACGAACTTGCTGTAACCATCCCACACCAAACCATGAGAAAGCTACACGAGTGCCGGTGGTGCCGCCGCAGTCGGCAAGGCCCACGCATGTCATATCAGCGCGGTATAAATTGCTGAAAATACCGACACGAGTCTCTGTACTCTGTAGTACATGTAGTAGTAGTAGTAGTAACTGTGTAGTACACGGCAGGAAGGCAGCAGCCAGCGACGAACGTCGTCAAACGCGCGTGCGTGCATTTTTCAGCAGAAACTGCATGCCGAGCCGCATGCACCATGCCCATGTTCCGTATCTAGCTAGCTTAGCGAGGATATAGTAAGATCCTCCGCGCTGTGATTACGACGTGATTATTGACACTGAGCATCATTGGACGACATTTCGTATCTGTACTTACCAGCAGGCAACTGGGCAGGCAGTAGTAGCACACCAGACCTGAATTGAACGTGTTGCATTGACACATTCCCGTCGACGGTCATTTTGCGCAGGTAAAGTAAGAGCGTCCTTGAATTTCTACCGTCAGCAGGTTTCTAGAGAAACGGCGAAAAATAGAAGCTTAACCAAGCCGACCCGCACTAATTAATATAACTACCACCGTGCAGCGGTGCAAGATCCGGAGAAACAACGACGACGACGTCGTCGTCGTCGTCACAGTTCACACACGGTCTCGATCTGCAGCGGCGTGCAGAATCTGCTGCCGCAGCCAGTCTCGGCAGTCATCAATTCCACGAACGCCGACGTTGGTACTGTAAGAAACATGCCGAGAAATGATTGGTCTGGTCGTCGGACCAAGAGCGCGCGCATGCAGTAATTAAGGATCGACAGATATATCATGCTGACCCGCAGCCAGCCGGCCGGCCGGGCAAGCGCAACAACGCCGGGTCGTCGCCGGACGCCTGCTGTGTTGTGTCGTCGTCGCCGCGCCGCAGTCGATCGAGTCGCTTGGAAGCCTGTAGTAACCGGCCGGTAACCAACAACCGTCACATGCAGACATGCAGTGCAGATGCAGTCAACCTCCCCACGATGCACGTTGCGCGACCGGAAACCTCACACGTACTGCCTGGTTGTGGTTGGGACGCCGGCGGCCGGCGGGTTTGGTAAGCGCACAAAGGGCGGCCACCAGCACAGCACCCTCGCCGCGCGCCGCGGCGTGGGCGGGACGGACGACGCGGCACCGGCACGCCTTTTCCAAAGGCACGCGCGCACCACACCGACCAGCAGCGCGCAGCAGGGGAGGAGGGGTCGGAGAGCCATTCGTTCGCGCGCGCGGGGCGCCCGGGGGCCCGACGACGGCAGGGCACGGCCGGGGCAGCAGCCCCAAGTGCGGCGCGCACCGGTCGGCTGCGGCTCCAGTATCGCGCGGCGCCCAGCCCATGCGCCCACGGCGCCACACCTTTCCTATCCCCTGACGCGGCCCCCTGGCCACATGTTGGACGGAGAGGAACGGAGCGCGACGACGCGGGGGGACTCCACTCCACTCCACCGACCACTTCCCCTTCCCCTTCCCCCGGCGGGGCCCCGGTCTCGAGTGAGGCGAGCTCATGCATTGCCGTGTTGGGCGTATAGTACGTGGCGGGGCCGCGGGGCCTCTCTTTCTCTTTTTTTTGCCCCCACCCGACCCGGCCACCGGCCACCCCTAATAATGCTCGTCCCGTTGTCTCACGACGAGCCCGTGCATGGACGGACGGACGACGGGTGGACTCCATCCATCCATCTTGGAGTGGACGGCCGGCCGGGCCATGCGGATGTGTAGTGCATGCCCCTAGCAGCAGCTCGTACACTGGTGATCGATTCCAGCTGGGCCCCTTTCGCCGCTAGCTAAACTGGTGTGTCTCTCTTGTTGTCTGGCATATTTGCAAGCTAGCTAAATATATATATGTGCACAGTGCCGCAGTGGAGCATTTGTGATAGTCCATGGGACCAGACATGTACACCACCACTATGACTCAGGATCCACACGTACAGCATGCATGGTCCAGCAGGCACGTTTCTGTCGATCGAAGCAGCGCGTCAAACAGCTCCACGTAACAGCTAGCATGAAACAGTTTGATTTATTATATTATGACAAATCAAAGTGAGGTATAATTTAGATCGGGCAGCAAGTATAAAATTTTTGTGATCGGAACGTGTCATGCCGTGCTACCGTACCAGTGGCATACCCTTTCGATAAAGTTTGGTGGCGACATAAAAAAAACACAAACATATCTTGATTATTAATTAATAATCTGATTGAAGTTTATATATGGTTATCCATGTATTGGGCGTCAACTAAATATTTCGAGAAGTCAATCAATTCCAAAGTTAAGTGGACACGTATATAAAAGTACCGACATTAATAATACCAAATAAGCATCACTATATTATTTATGCCATATATGTACACAACAAATTTATTTTGATACATAAATGTTAGGGCCTATATATTTGGTAACGGGCGGTAAAGTTTACCGCTCGTCACATCGAATGTTTGGACACATGCATAAAGTATTAAATGTAGACTATTTACGAAACTAAAAAAACATGGCTATAGAGTAATTTACGAGACAAATCTTTTGAGCCTAATTAGTCCATGAATAAATAAAACAAAAACGCTACAATACCTGCTAAACTTTAACAACCCCAACCGAACACCCCCTTATTATTATATTTTATAAATTTAGTTAAATTTAAAATTAATTGACTCCTACAAATATGAAATGTGTATTTATTTTGGAATGGATGAAGTAGATTGTGTGGTATTATTTATCATTAACTCGACAAAAGAAAGTCGCCATCTCTCTCAGCAGCTCAGCTTAGCAAAATGATGCAACTATATATAACTCAATTATATATAATTTCTACTAAACAACTTTTCCAGTAGCCATTTTTATCTATTACATATTATTTAGTTAAATACTAACTTCTAATAAAAAAACTATACGGAGTCGCGTACAGACATTTTTACCTACCAGCTGGGGAGGCTCATATAAAAAACTGCAAAGTTTAATTTATGTGCCGAAAATCCGGTTGTTTATTAGCCGTCCATTTGGAAGAAATAAAATCACACGGTTGCTCATCTCGGTGACCTAGTTATATATTCTATGCGGACTCTTCTATGACCTTGTTTAGTTCAAAAGCTAAGGTTTAGGTGCTATAGCATATTTATTTATAATTATAGTAATTAGTGTTTAATTATAGACTATTAGACTTAAATGATTTGTCTCGCAAAATACATTCAAACTATATAATTAATTATTTTTAGTTTATATTTAATACTTCTGTTTAAACATTCTATTTGTTGGGACAAAAAAAATTTAGATGGAATAGGTCTGTCTCCCTTCATGAGAAGCAAGTGGTGGTAGCCGGACGGCCGACGGCTTACCGCGTACCTACTACCTAGCTTGATCCCATCGGCATCGATCCCTCCTTTGAGCAAACAGACGCAGCCACCGGACTAAAGACAAGATAGTTTCTGCCTAGCTAGCATCTCGCTCGTATCCCATTTCCTTCCCCATTTAGGCATGTATCTTACTTACAAGATCTCTGAGAAAAGAAAAATCTAAAACATTTTCACATCTAAACAAGGCCTAAAGACAAGATAGTTTCTGCCTAGCTAGCATCTCGCTCTATCCCATTTCCTTCCCCATTTAGGCATGTATCTTACTTACAAGATCTCTGAGAAAAGAAAAATCCCCGTCCAGTCATAATGTAAGCCGGCAGCCATGTTTTTTTGTTTGTTTGTTCATGTCCTATAGTTTCCAGTCTTCTACGAGCCAGTATAATTGAACAAAAGGTATACAGGCCTGAAGATATCTCTGAATTTGACCAGGAAGCAGCTATGACTTAGGCATTGTTTAATTCTACTCAAAATCCAAACCAAAAACTTTTTAAAATTCCCGTCACATCAAATCTTATAGCATATGCATAGAGCCTTAAATATAGATAAAAAATAACTAATAGCATAATTTGTCTGTAAGATGAATCTTTTGAGTCTAGTTAGTTCATGGTTGGATAATAATTACCAAATACAAACAAAAGTGTTATGGTATCCAAAAATTTTTCACTCCAATAGGGCCTTGTTTAGTTGGAGAGGTAAAAATTTTTAGATGTCACATCAAATGTTTTGTACGATGTCGGAAGGAGTATTTGGATACTAATAAAAAAACTAATTACATAACACGGCTAGAAATTGCGAGATGAATTTATTAAGCCTAATTAATCTATCATTAGCATATGTAAGTTACTGTAGCACTTAAAGCTAATCGTAGATTAACTATGCTTAAAAGATTTATCTCGTGAATTTTAACTAAACTGTATAATTAGTTTATTTTTTATCTATATTTAATACTTTATGCATGCCTCCAAACATTCGATGTGATAAGTGAAAACAAGGCCTAAACAAGGCCTTATTGACTTGCATGCTGTTCACCTAACAGGAGCATGCAGGTAGCAGCGGTCCAGGGGAGACACGGTCGGGCACACGGCGAATGAATGGTGTGGTTCATTCAAGGCCTTGTTCAGTTCTAAAAAATTTTACAAAATCGACACTATAGCACTTTCGTTTGTATTTGACAAAAATTATCCAATCATAGACTAACTAGGCTCAAAAGATTCGTCTCGTCAATTTTGATCAAATTGTGCAATTAATTTTTATTTTCATCTATATTTAATACTCCATGTATGCGTTTAAAGATTTGATGTGACGGGGAATCTGAAAAATTTTGCAAAATTTTTTAGAACTAAACAAGGCCTCATCATCAGTATATGGCTGATCCGGCCCCGGTTTTCAGTTTTCACACGTAATGTACTGGCGTACTGGCAGCTGGCAGCACCCAACCGGCCTGATGATCCATTCATCAATATTTTTCGCTTGACTGTGCAATTGTAGATAAATGAAATCCTGGATGTTATCCCTTGCAAGATCAAATCGTCCCCTTGTAAAAATATTTGGGACTGCCTCTGTGCTCTCAATCTCTCTTCAATGCCAGTGTACTTCATCACAATGTTCGCACTTAAAAAATGGGCGATAAAGAGGATTAATAGAACCAGAAAATCTTTTCTCTCAAGGGTGCAAAAACAGCAAATGGTGGACAATGTTTATTAGTCCATTGGCCGAAAGCCACCAGACCAAAAATACTAGGAGGGGTCAGCATTCTTTACTTGGAACGCTTTAGCCGCGGACTACGCCTCATGTGGCTACGGTATGCTTGGGTTTGATCCAGATATATAGACTTTGGATTGGTACAAAATCCTATGTGATTCGACGTACAAGTATTTTCTTTTCGAGATTCAACGGTGGTAACAGTTTGCCGTGGTGACTGAGGATCATTTAGGCATTCATCGTGGCTAAATGGGCAGGCTCCAATTGATATGGCGCCTAACTCATACTTGTTGGCATGGAGGAAAAAACAAAAAGTAAAAAATGATCTACTTAACTACAATTGGACGTGAGGCTTATGGCGGATGGAGGTTGTGCAACACATGGCAGAGCTTGTGCGCCTTTGGGACTTAGTCTCCAACTAGTGCAACTCAAATGAACAAGAAGATCAAATTCATTGGAGGTGGACAGCAGACGAGAACTACACTGTAAAATCCGCGTACCAAGCACAATACAAAGGCTCCTACTGTTCCTTTAAGGCAAAGTCGATCTAGAGAGAGTGCATGCAGAAGGGAAAGTAAAATTCTTTACCCGGTTGTTGGTTCAAGCAAAAGTACTGACGACGGATAAACTTGCTGTGAGAAATTGGCCTTGCAATCCCATTTGCCCATTGTGCGATCAAGATCCATAGACTGCTTTGCATTTGTGTCTCCCGTGCCGATTTGCCAAGGAAGTATGGAAGTCAGAAGCTGGGCAGGGAGTGCATTCAAATGAATGGGAATGTTGAAACAATGCAAGAGTGGTGGGAGAATTGGCTTCAAGGAGACACAATGAAACAGAGAACAACAACGAAATCTTCATGTACTCGACCTCGAGCATTTGAAAAGAGCGCAATCAAAAGAACCTTTGAAGGATCGACGCGATCGCCACTACACGTTTTGGATGTAATCAAACAAGAAATTGAAATCGTCACAAGAGCTACCAGGTTTCCTATTCTACCCCAATGATTTTACTTTGTTTTCTGTGTCTAAGTCTGTGTGCCTCTTCTTATATATAGTTTCATTTTGTAAAATATCTGAATGCTTCTATTCTTATATGATATAGCAGCGGTAGTGCTAATTTGTCAAAAAAAAAAAAAGGTTGACTCTTTGAAATGCAAAATGTGCACTTATTTTGGGACGGGGTGAGTAAATTATGTGATGTAATTTCTCAACAACCCTCTCAGTGTCTCAGCTCAACAAAAGGATGCGAATTATATATAACTTCTAATAAACAACGTTTCCCAGTAGCTATTTTAGCTGAAAAGTAGTGCTCTATAAATAGTAGCCTCTGATAAGGAAAACTATACGGAGTTGCGTACAGCCATTTTGACCTACCAAGCTGAAGTTGTTAGCTCATATAGTAAACTGCAAAGTTTAAATTATGCTATCAAAAATCCGGTTGTTTGGAAGAAAGCACGGTTGCTGATCTCATGGTGACGTGGTCATTCTAAGCCCCTTCATGCGAAGCACGTGGTGGTAGCCGGACGCCGTACCAGCAGTACCAAGCAGTACCCATCGGCATCCGTCCTTGAGCAAACAGACAACCACCGGACCGAAGAGAAGATAGTCATGGCTAACCTAGCATCTCTTGCATCCCATTTCCTTCCGCATTTAACATGTACAGTATATCTTACACATCTCAGAGAAATTTCCACCCAATCATAATGTAAGCCTTCCACAAGCCACAGTGCCACACCATATATAGGCCATGTTTAATTCGCGAAATTTTTTGGGTTCGGCTGTAGCAATTTTGTTTGTATTTTGTCAACTATAAATTAACTAGATTTAAAAGATGTGTCTTACAAATTACAGACAAATTGTAAAATTAATTATTTTTTATCTATATTTAATACTTCAGGCATGCACTACCGGAAACGCGGACGTTGCCGACGGCCAGGTCCCGTCGTCGGCAAAGAATCCTTTGCCGAGGGTTAGGCCATCGGCAAAGGTTCTCTTTGCCTGCCAGGCCATCGGTAAAGAACCTCTTTGTCGACAGCCTGCCTCTCGGCAAAGTCGGGCCCTCGACAAACGGAGTCTAGGCCAAACGGCAGCCGACGCCATCCACTTTGCCGAGAGCCAGGCCATCAGATCGTCGGCAAAGACACCCCTTTGTCGATGGTCGTGGTCGTCGATAAAGAGCTGCCATGTGGCGATCTCACAGCCTGCTAGGACAGCCACCTTTGCTGACGGCCACGTGGGCAGAACGTCGGCAAAGGCTCTTTGCCGAGGGCCATCTGAGGTCCTCGGCAAAGAAAGAATTCTTTTTTGTTTTTTCTTCTCAGTTTTTTTTCCGAGACCTTCCTACACCAAATACATACCAACTTCAAAGGTTAGGACAATTTTGAGTTTTTGTGCTATTTTCATTAATTTTTTTTGTTTCTTCGAATTTTTCCGGCAACTCGAGATTGAATTGCAAGTACATGAAATAATGGAATTTATTGATTCGAAAAATGGTATTCATGATGTCCGAAGTATGTTGAAGCCGTATCTAAGACCTCACATGAAATTAAAACCATGTTGGTGTCGTAACATGATGAGTTACGTGCGTGAAGTGTTTTAAAATTATATAAAATCCAAAAAAAGTTCAAAATTTATGAAACTTGACGAGTTGTCTCGCCGTCGCATGTCAAGGCCATGGTAAAAAATTCAAAAACTTTTGAGCAAATGGATGGCCTTTGTTGATGGCCACGTGGGCCGACCATCCGCAAAGGGTAACCCCAGTTAAAGTAAAAATCCAGCCCAGCCCACCCCTCCCCCCTTATCCACACCACGTCGCGTCCAGGCCTGCCTCCTCTCCCTACACTGCAGCCACCGTGCGTTCGTCGTCGCCGTCGCTCCGGCCAGCGCCACGCCCCTGCATCGCCGCTGTTCGCCCACTCGCCACTTTCACGCGCCACCGCGCCGGCATCGCACGCGCGCGCCGCCCTAGCGCGTCGATGCCATCTGTGCGGCCCGTCATCGCCGCCCGTCCTCCGTGCAGCCCCCAGCCCTGAGCTCCCCCGCTGGTCGATGCCATCTGTGCGGCCCGTCATCGCCGCCCGTCCTCCGTGCAGCTCCCAGCCCTGAGCTCCCCCGCTGGCCACCTAGCCCCGAGCTCCCCTGCCGGTGGCACCCTGGCACCGAGCTCCCCGGTCGGCCAGCAAAGAAGGAGAAGGAGAGGAGCAAGAGGAAGAAAGGGAAGGGGAGGAGGAAGAGGAAAAAAGAGAAGGGGGAGGCGGAAGAAGAGGAAGAAAAGAGAAGGGGAGGGAGAAAGAGGAGGAAGAAGAAGGAGAAGGGAGGAGGAAGGAGAAGAGAATGGAGGAGGAAGAGAAGGATGGAGAAGGTACACTGTTCGTTCGTCCACGTCGTCGACGCTGTTCGTGCACGGTGTTCGTCCATGTTCGTCCCCGCGCGTCGCCGAAGGAGAAGGTAAATCCCTAGGGTTTTCGGCCTTAATGCCGATTATGTCGTGCCAGGCTTTCGTGCCGGAATTATGCTTGTGTGGGCCATCGTGCCCTGAAAGTCGACCTTCGAGCCGACTTTTCTTGCACGTAAATTTTCAACTAATAGTGATGTCTTTGTTGTTTTGCAGAGCAGGACGTGTCGGAGGGGATCCGGAGCACCTCGGCGACCCTGATCATCTTTGTATACTGACTCGCCTCTGCGTCACCACCCTAGGTATAAATCACCTCTCTTCCTTATAGTTGTTGTAAGTAGATCGTGTAACCGAGTTAGGCGTCTCCCATCCGAAAGGGATACGCGGTCATTGGTATGCGGACCTGACCCGCTACTTCCGGTCCCAGATCCTGGGGACATAGGCAGGAGCCTCCTGCCTCGATCTTCGCTCCACCACCAGTTCTTGTGTCTGCTCGTGTACCTAATCCGATGAGTATTTTGCCTGTTACTTTAGCTTGTGTGGCCATCCTGTAGGTACTAATTACATCATTGTGCCTTTGTGCAGGCACTGTCCGCGGGTTCGAACCCGACTCCATGTGCCAGCCCTCCACCGAGTCCTTCTCCACCGCAGGGCTAGCCAGCTTACCTGACCTTCCCCACGCGTAGCCGTACACGTGGCCTCCTCCACCATCACAGTAGGGGTACACCTCGTGGCCGTAGGCGCCGACACAACAGGGACCTCCTCCACCGTCGCAGCAGGGATACTGCTGGCACTACGATACGGCCGTGCAGTCGGGTTGGACTCCATACGAGCAAGGTGGGGGCTCTAGGACCCCTGGGGACGATGCACAGAGCTAGGTACCTTTACTTCTCGCTTATGGACCTTCATCGATGAAGTTGTTGCACGTTGGACATGTTTAGCTTATGTTGGACATGTATGGATTCTTTTGGACATGTTATGTGTATTATGGACATGCCTTCATGTTGAAACTAAATTTTATGATGAAATGTGGTTCATATGGTATATTGTTATGAATATATGTGATGAAATGTGGGTTATATGGTATATATGTGATGAAATGTGGACTAAATGCAAGAAAACAAAAAAAAAATTACCTTTGTCGACAGCCGGCTTGGCCGTTGGCAAAGTGACCAAACCTTTGCCGACGGCCAGCCGTGAGCAAAGCCTTTTTAAAAAAGTAAAAGAAAAATAATAAATCTTTGCCGACGGCTGATGCAGCCATCGGCAAAGATAGCCGTTAGGGTGACGACCAGCGTGGCGTCTTTGACGACGGCAGGCACGACCGTCGGCAAAGCTTTGCCGACAGTCTGACATGTGGCCGTCGGTAAAGATGCCTTTGCCGATGAATTCTTCGCCGACGGTCAGCGTGGCAAACCGTGGGCAAAGCCTTCACTGACGGCGGAAAAGCCATTGCCGACGGCTTCGGGCCGTCGGCAAAGACACTGGATCCGGTAGTGATGCGTCCAAAAATTTGATGTGACGGAAAAATCTTGAAAATTTTTAGGAACTAAATAAGTCCATAATTGAACACAAGGTACACAGGCCTGAATTGGCTGAATTTCCGTGGATATTCTCACCAGTTGACCAGCAAGCAGCTATGACTTGCATGCTGCTGATGACTAGGAGCAGGTAGCTAGCAGCTGTCCACGAGAGACATGCACGGGCACGTACGTACACACGACTAATAAATGTTAATTCAAATTCATCGATCAGTATCAGTATGGCTGATGCTGACCCTGTCTTCAGTTTCCACTTTTTTCACACGCACTGTACTGGCAGCACGTACCCAACCGGCCTGCGGCCTGATCGATGATCCATTCACCAGGCGTAGGCGCAGCACAGCAGGCTGTTTCTTTCGGTTCCTTCACCTACGTCGCCCGTACGTAGACGCCGGCCGGCCTCTCGATCTCGCCCTGGCGTACGTACATACGTACGTCGTGGAATACGGCTGTGGGGGTCTTGCTCTTGCCAGTTGCCTCACCCTCACCTACCCCGCGGTCGCGATCGCGGCGAGGGGCCGGGGGCCACACGCCCACACCCACACCCACACCCCCGTGCCCGTCCATCATCTCTCGCTGTCGTCTCAGTCTCAGCTACTCATCACTCCTCGGGCGCTAGCTAGCTAGCTGTGCGCGCCCGCCCCGCGCGCGCTCCACCCGTCTCATCGTCATCGGCCAGCCTTGGGCGCTTGGCTTGGCTGTGCTTATAAATTCCGATCCGCGCCGCTCCAACCCCGGCCCTCTCAGGATTGTCGATCGCGAGAGAGAATCCTACCAAACCCCAGCTACCAACTCGATCGATCATCTCATCACTCGACCGCACATACAAAGCGGGAAAAAAAACCTAAAAACTAACTCTCTCCAACTTCCTCTGCCTTTCTGCGTGCTTCATTCGGCACTACCACTACGAGCTAGATAGCCAGCTTTCGTGACGAAACTAGCTAGCTAGCTACAGCTAGCTAAAGAGAGGGAAGAACAACAGCTGGTGCGTGGTGTCTCGATCGCTGATCATCATCGTCGATCGTCGTCGTCGCGCGCCAAGATGACCGTCGTCGACGCCGTCTCCACTGATGCCGCCGGCGCCGCCCCAGCTGCCGCCGCGGCGCCGGTGGTGGTGGCGCAGCCCGGGAACGGGCAGACCGTGTGCGTCACCGGCGCGGCCGGGTACATCGCCTCGTGGCTCGTCAAGATGCTGCTCGAGAAGGGATACACTGTCAAGGGCACCGTCAGGAACCCAGGCATGCTTGTTAACTGTTATATATATGCATATATATGTAGAGCTAGCTGAGGAGTGATCTATGACGTACGTACGATTAAACGTTTGTTCTAATGATGATCGATATGATGGCATGCAGATGACCCGAAGAACGCGCACCTCAAGGCGCTGGACGGCGCGGCCGAGCGGCTGATCCTCTGCAAGGCCGACCTCCTGGACTACGACGCCATCTGCCGCGCCGTGCAGGGCTGCCAGGGCGTCTTCCACACCGCCTCCCCCGTCACCGACGACCCGGTGAGTACCATGCTTACTACTCGACCGATCGACACGTACGATCATCGATCGGTCACCTCGCCTCGCCTCGCATGACAAACACTCTCAATCCCTTTGCTGCCACCATGACACACCACCAGTAACAACTGCATGCATGCCTGCCGCGCGCATGCAGGAGCAAATGGTGGAGCCGGCGGTGCGCGGCACGGAGTACGTGATCAACGCGGCGGCGGAGGCCGGCACGGTGCGGCGGGTGGTGTTCACGTCCTCCATCGGCGCGGTGACCATGGACCCCAGCCGCGGGCCCGACGTCGTGGTCGACGAGTCGTGCTGGAGCGACCTCGAGTTCTGCAAGAAAACCAGGGTGGGTGCTTGGTCACTTTTATTTTTTCAGTCTAGCTTTGCCTTTGTCGTCTCCATCTGTCATCTGTTCCCCTACTACTACCTCATCACTGCATGCAGCTGCTACCTTTCAGTAGCTACCTGCACCATATCAGTATTTTCTTTCTGTTTTTGTTTTCTTTGAATCTACAGACAAAAGGAAAAAAAGGCTAGTAGGGTGAAAGAAACAC
>Ga0182004_10003275_pt1 | contig 12865 bp, 2 predicted proteins | sample Sormic07211540_1_FD_120479 | JGI IMG/M metagenome (GOLD analysis project Ga0182004, IMG submission 120479) | Endophyte microbial communities from Sorghum bicolor roots, Mead, Nebraska, USA - 072115-40_1 MetaG | ecosystem: Host-associated > Plants > Roots > Unclassified | place: USA: Nebraska... | reverse complement strand
TTAAATATTAGATCTTATCAATTTATTAGAACATAATTCTCTTTGTTTGAACAAGTGATAGTAATATATTATTCTGTACAAAATGCTGTTGAAATTCTATACAGATTGCTGCTGAAATTATATATAAATTGCTATTGAAATTTTGTATAGTGTGTTGTTTTTTAAAAATTCGGGTATATCGGGAATACCCGAACCCGAATTATCGGGTACCCGAAATTGCGGGTAGTGTTTTTTCAGAACTAATATCGGGTAACAATTTTTATTACCCGACCCGAAAAAATCGGGTAACCCGAATGCCCAGACCTACATGATCCAAACGGCCCTTAATGAAATATATACATGCATGAATTGCGCGTTTGCGGAAAAGGGTAGAAAGGAATAAAACTCGTTGTTGCTATATATCATGGATGAGGTGTTGCCGTGTTGTAGTTGTTGTATATATCGTCTTTTCAGTCCAATTATTGAATATCAGTTTTGTCGTCGTTTGAAACAACTGAGTTGATGCATCACATGAAAATCAAAAAGCTTAAGGCCGAGTCAAGCAACATGCCAACCAATAGAGCTGAAGGTCTATTATATTATGAGAATCAAAGAAGACATGTATAACATGCTGCTTCAGTGGATCTTAGGGCGGTGCCACGTTGGAAATTGCTGGCATTTTCAAATGGGTCATAGCTAGGTATAGTCCACGTCGATGTATATATACCAAGTTTAGGTTATGCTGATGAGTTCCAAAAAAAAATTATTAATCCGATGTCAAAATATAGCTAGGCTTATACTTACTATGTTTTAAATTATAAGTCTTCCAACTTTCAAAAAGAGTCAAAGTATCTTAAGTTTGATGGAAATTATAGAATAATAAGTTACAAAAAATTATGATATCAAATTAACGGAGGGTTCAATGTATTTACTGTTTTCTAGTGTGACTGACGGCGGATAAACGATAAAAAACATAAAATCAAATCATGTACAGGGGGTAAGCCATCCGCACCCCCAAGTGACAACGAGGGTGTGCATCAATAGGCCACTTCTGTCTCTGCTACGCTCCATCAGAAATTGACCTTTATAATATGTAACTGAATTTGGAACATATTCAACATTTTCTCTTTTTGTTGTATAATTTTGTGAGCTTAAGTCTCGAATTCAAAACTTCTTGCTCTAATAATGCCACCTAACTGGATGCGCCCATGCTTGGAGCAGATTTCAATCGGTACGGTGCAATTTCGGTGGCAGGACAAACACTTAAGTACTAACACATGACAAGTCAAATTAATGGAGGCTGCACTATATGCATTTTTAAAAAACACTACTTGAGTTCTTGGCCCAACATCTCCCTAGCTTTTATATAGTGAACAAATAATCTGGAACATATAGCAGTATAAACTGTGTGCTGAACTGCTGGTCCTATAAAAACCCTGCGCCCCTCGCTCTATATGCTCCCCCACCCCCAACGAGAGCCTGTCGTCGTCGTCTCCAACGCGACGCGCCAACGCCAAGCCGGCGAGAGCTAGCAGACAACAAGAGACAAGACACCACACAGAGAGCCATGGGCATCTTCACGGTGACCAAGCTGTCCGAGGGCCCGGTGCGGCCGTCCGCCGACACGCCGTCGGAGACGTTGCCCCTGGCCTGGGTCGACCGGTACCCGACGCACCGCGGCCTCGTCGAGTCCACGCACATCTACTGCTCCGGCGACGACGTCGCGAAGATGCTGCTGCCTCCGCAGGCGCCGGCGGCCGCGACGAAGAAGAAGGAGGTGACCACCAAGAGCAAGAAGTCCCCGGCCGCGGTGGTGCGCGGCGCGCTGGCGGACGCGCTGGTGCTCTACTACCCGTTCGCCGGGCGGATCGTGGAGGACGTGCCGGGGCGCCCCGCCGTGCTGTGCTCCGCCGAGGGCGTCTACTTCGTGGAGGCCGCCGCCAACTGCACCCTCGCCGACGTCAACTTCCTGGAGCGGCCGCTGCTCCTCGCCAAGGAGCAGCTCGTGCCGTGCCCGACGCCGGACCTCTGGCCCGTCGAGCCGCACAACAGCCTCGCCATGATACAGGTGCGCGCGTGCGCCGGATCTACTACTTACTTGTTGCCCCGCTTACGTACTGTACATATTTCCTGTTTCATTTGTTTTGATGACACGTAGATCCACGAATGAGGAGAGGGTATAAAACACACCAAACTTTGGTGCAAACTGCAAAGCCAACTGCATGCACGATTTTTTAGAAACGAGATTAAACTCTTGCTTTTAGAAAGCAACAGGGTACATATAGTAGGCTGGGGTTACCAGCAGCATAACTGCATGCACGATTGGAACGGGAGCAAATATGCAACCATGAGTTGCACTGTCCTAAACAGCTGTCACAAGTGATGACAAGATTTAACATAAAAGTATTTGCATGGCTTTGAACAAAGCAAACCTGACAATGTTCGTTACAAGTCAACTGGTAGATCTCTGCAGGTTCATTGGTCTTCTTTCTGACTTTCTCCATCAAGTTAAACTTGCACCATACCTATGGCCTATGAGTATGACCAACTACTAGTAATAGAATACTAACAATTATACCTCATAAACTGGTGATGATCGTCATGTACGCAGCAAGTGTGAATTCTTTAAGCCATTATTTTCAGGTCACGACCTTCACCTGCGGCGGCTTCGTGGTCGGCCTCCGCACCAACCACGCGGTGGCGGACGGCACGGGCGCGGCGCAGTTCCTGAACGCCGTCGGCGATCTCGCCCGCGGGCTGCCGGAGCCCCGCGTGAAGCCCATCTGGGGCCGTGACCGGTTCCCCGACCCGGACATCAAGCCCGGCCCGCTCCCGGAGCTTCCGGTGCTGGCGCTGGAGTACATCGCGTTCGACTTCCCCACCGCGTACCTGGACAAGCTCAAGTCGCAGTACGCGGCGTCCACAGGCGGCAAGATCTGCTCGGGCTTCGACATCGTCATCGCCAAGCTCTGGCAGTGCCGGACGCGCGCCATCATCGACGCCGCCGCCGGCGCTGACGACGTCAGGCTCTGCTTCTTCGCCAGCGTCCGCCACGTGCTGAAGCTGGAGCCGGGCTACTACGGCAACGCCATCTTCCCCGTGAAGGTGCAGGCGCCGGCGGAGAAGGTGGCCGGCTCGTCGGTGGTCGAGCTCGTCGGCATGGTGCGGGAGGCGAAGCGGCGGATGGCCGAGGAGTGCCTGCGCTGGGCCGAGGACCGCACCGGCGGCGTCGACCCGTTCCAGATGACCTTCAACTACGAGTCCGTGTACGTGTCGGACTGGAGCAAGCTAGGGTTCACCGACGTGGACTACGGGTACGGCGCGCCGATGTCCGCCGGCCCGCTGGTGAACTGCGACCTCATCGCGTCGGTCATCGTCATGAGGGCGCCCGCGCCGCTCGCCGGCACGCGGCTTCTGGCCAGCTGCGTCACCAAGGAGCACGCCGACGAGTTCGCCCGCAGGATGCGCGAGGACCTCGTCTGATACGAGAGCGCGCGCGAGCATGATGAACTGATGAAGGAACCCCTGCCGCTGTACCTACGTTTGAGATGTGATCGTCAGACCTATACGTACGTTGTGGACGCTAAAGGTATTGTATTTGCTGCTGTCTGGATCGCAACTACTAGTAGATGGCACTACGTGTGCGTATACAAACAAATTTCTCGAGGAGTTGTTGAGTGGTGACTGACGATATGCAGCGTCAGTTAGAAGCGTTGACGGGGAAAAAAACACTCCATGAAAATTTGTTCGTACGACTCGTACACTTTCCTAGACTTTCTTGTCTGGTTCGTGCAAAAGTCAGTTACACCTGATATGAGTGGATATAAAGTGTGTGACAATAACCCATATCATTTCGATTGCACGTGTACTCATATGTACTCCCATACATATATCGATTGCCTTGAAACTACTAATATCCCTATTTACTTAGCTGAAAAGTCATCATAGAAACTAATGTTTGTTGATTTATTGTGTGAGAAAAACACTACTGAATAACAAGCAGATTTTATTGATAAGCTCAAATGAACATGGAGTGTAAAAGTTGTAAGGAGGTGTACCCAAAAAAATCCTCTGTTCCTCCCGTTCCGATCTTTCCACACATTCTACCAAAATAGATTATTACACATTCACGTTGTCAAAATAATTTCACATAGCTTTCGATACTTTTGCTGTCAACAAGTAACCTGCATTATCTCCCTTTCCTTCAATATTTATATATAAAGCCTAGTGGGTCCATATTTTTTTCAAATGACATGACAAATCTTCCTCTAGAATCTGACAGATGCTCTAAGCCTGACACACGGGAAGAGTTGCAAGGCGCCAGGCCCCAACAGGGCTCTGCCGCTCGCACCCTGCAAAGCAGTGTCGACTACTCAAGGCTCAAGGTCAGCTCAGGGCATGACACAATGCAACAAGGACAAGCGCACCGCCACTGTGCGGGGAGGCACGGGCCTACCAGTCGACCTCTCCCTGCATGCGCCTAGTCCCATGGCGTGCGATGGCCACCACTAGAAGGATAGTCCCAAGCGAGGCATAACGACAACTCCTGGTCCTGATGGTCAGCTCCAAGCTCAAGCTGAGGATGTCAGACAGTTCAACACTGTCAGCCATGACCATGGATGAGGGATGGTGCCTACTGCCTCCACTGGCTTGAAGATTAGGACATGAAACACTATAACTCTCTTGCCTGCCAAGGGAGCTTGTAGAACTAGATCTCCTTGTACTTGGCAGGACTGGGCTCCTGTAGAGGGGATTGGGACCCAGATCAATTTGAGAAACACTAGATTGCTAGGTTAGCATTGTCCTACCAACAACTCTCGCTTCTCCACTACAATAACTCGATTGAACATTCTAACATGAAGAACTAGATGTTGGACTTAGGGCTTAAACGTCTAGACTAGGATAAATCCTTTATGTGTTGAGTGTTTAACCACCGGAGTCCCTCACATCGACCCACCGATTGAATCACTAATCACTACCCATGGTATCGAACCCACGACACTCTCTTTCTCGATTAGCGTCATAAAGGCAGTGACGGCTCAATGCAAGGGCAGCTACTGCAGATATGGTCTGAAGTTGGGGTCCTAAGCGGTTGCAAAGGCTCCGGGATATGATGGTGTTGGGCTCATGAGAACAGAGAAACCGATAGTGGTGACTTCACTCAGTTGAGGCGGCGCCCACGCCCATGGGTGCGAGGTGAGACACGCAGGGCGGCAATGACCCATGAGGCAACGCTGCACGTGGTTGCGAGATCTAACGGGTGACGCGCGAGATTGGGATGACAACGGAGGCGCGTGAGGTCGGGATCAGTGACGGAGCTAGGATTTTTGTAGAGCCTAGACGAGACGCAATGTTATACTATTGTAACATGCTGGTCTAGGGCTTAATAGAATTAATAGGATACTCATATCAATAAGTTACAACTTCTTTTTCGGAAGCCTATCTTCAAAAAAACTCTAAAGTTAAGCGTGCTTGGCCTAGAGAAAATTATATTAGGGATGGGTGGCCGACTGCAAAGTTCTTCCCGGGTACACATGAATGAGGACAAAGTGTGCAAAAAAGACTAATGTTGGTCTACGAGGGATAACTATGTTTTAGAAAAGCTGCTAGATATAAGGAGGTCCGGCCTCATGGAGGCGGGACGTTACAACTATGTCTTGTTTAGTAGGACTCCAGCTCCTCACATGGAGTAACTTTTTTTTTGGAGCTGAAGCCATTTTGCAAACGTTCGGCAAAAACAGCCTCAACGATAATTTTATAATATTTATGTTATAATTGTGAGGAGAAACCGAGAGAAACCACATTTCTACACTCCGACTCCTCTATAAAAATTGCACCAGCTCCTCTGCACTCATGGAGTCGTCTATTAGATGCAAGTATAGGCAGACTTCTTGCAAGGAGCCGTGAGATGCTGAAACCATAGCCTTATTAAGGAGGATCTAACATAATGTAGAGTATTGTATATGAAAGAAAAGTTAGATAACAACAATAATTTTAAGCTAATCCATCTCTCTAGTACAGGTTCCTAGTAGCTGAGTGTAGTGGATCCATCTCCCTAGCACATTTTAAAAGGAAACATGCATAATAATAAAAAAGAGATGGCCTTTGCTCCGCCACTGTATAAATAAAGCTGGAAAAGTGCCTTACATAGTATTTTCTAATTCTAATACTGCTTAGTATTTTCTAATTTTAATACTGCTTTCCTTAGAGTCTAGTTCTAATACTACTTTCCTTAGGAGCATACTCCTTTTATTGGCAGCGTCAAGATTGAGTCAAACATGTAGGAGTAGAAAACTTGTTCAAGGTAAATAACTTGTTCACCGCCAGGTGAGCCTGGGCACCGGCCCAGGGTGGCCGGGTCTAGGCTCCGCCAGTGGTCGGGATGAAGGTGATGTAGGGGAGTAGAGATGGCTGCAACATTGGGGGGGGGGCACTGATGGCACATGCATCTAAAACCAATTTTGTTCAATTACATTCAAGGTAATTTTGTTCAGTTACATCCGAGGTTAGAACAACCCATGGAGAGACAAGAAAACCCAACGTGAAGGTTAGTTGAAGCCGTTGCAAATATGTTATTTTGTCTAGTTGGCGAAAGTAATTAGTTTTATTTTTTCTCATTGTGGTTGTTTTTCATGTAATTTTCTTATGCCGCCGAGGTGTGTGGATTGCATGACCCGCATGTACAAAGTCTTTCTACCTTTAATGCAAAAATACACATAGCTCTCCTTCATATTTGAAGAGGTTTTATTTCTTCTCCTTGTGGTTGTTTTCATGTAATTTTCTCTTCCCACCGAAGTGCATGGATTGCATGACCCGCTTTTCTACCACCGCAGGGCGCAGGCCATAGAGGGGCGATAGCTGCTGGTGACGGAGGGCTAGGTGGGCAGGTGGTGCCGTGGTGGCATGACATCTTAATTCGGAATTAGTGCTACTACCAAAGACAGAGAAGAAGCGCTTGGTCTAGCCGTCCAGAGGACTGATGATTCAACGCGGAGACGGAGAGATCCTGACCCTACAGTGAATTGAGAGCGGCCATATTGTCGTCCAAACGTGAAGATATATGAAGTGTAGCTAGGTTTCAGTTTCAGTTGATTGTGCATTGCACTTTTAATTTATTATGATTTTGTACCTAGATACCATATTCCAATGTTATAATTTTTGGGCTTCTTCGTTCTTCAAGGGTGATAAAAGGTATGCTATAAATGTTCTTCACGTTTAGACTTATCCTAAGTGATACAATTTTATTTTAATGGATTTATTAAAAAGGTATCAATATTCATGACATTATCACTAGAGATATAAGAAATATATTTTTATAATCTACTTATTATGTGACATAAATGTTTTTATTTTTCATCATAAAGCTGATCAAACTTAAAATAGTTTGACTTAAAAGATGATCTGAGAAGTTAATTTATTTTAGAACTAGGAAATAGTCAAAATCTCATATTAGGGCACTCACAATGCTCTATCATAGTCTAAAGTTATTTATTATCTCGAACAATGTAGGGCACTCACAATGCAAGACTCTATCACAGAGCCCAAGACAATTAATTACATATTATTTATAATACTTTGCTGATGTGGCAGCATATTTATTGAAGGAAGAGGTAGAAAAAATAAAACTCCAAGTCTTATTTAGACTCTAAGTCCACATTGTTCGAGGTAATAAATAACTTTAGACTCTATGATAAAGTCTGCATTGTGAGTGCCCTTATATAGCACACATCGAAGGATTTCCCCATGTTCATGTTGTCGCTTACTCGCTTTAAAGCTTGTTTAGATGTAGTCATATCCACCTTAATACACGGCATTAAAATAGATTACTGTAAAGTTAAACTAAGTTTTATCCTAAACTACTCTAACATACCTGGCTTTCGGTGTGGGTGTGACGAACCACGTCAACATGGGCTGGGTAGTACAGTGTGCCCAGATGAACACGCAATGCAAGGACTCCATGAACCCTGTGATACAATCGTGTGCTTGGTTGTGACCATGCCACGAAACCACTATTAACACTTAATTAATATCTAAGCATGTGTAAGCACTATGCTGGGGCGTGGGGCTGGTTATATGCACCCTCCAGCAGTTTATATGCACCTTTCGGTCGTTACTTCATCACTGAGACAACTTCACAAGGTCCTCCTAGAATTAGTATGTTGACAATGAGCCCTTGCACAAACCTATCTCTACTACTACGTACTAGTTCTGCAGTACCAATGAACAGTACGCCTACATATACCACTGCACTATAGCCAGTAGGAACATATGATACGCTCGATTGCTAGCTTTCTTCCAGCGAACGCGAAAGGCGAACAGTGATCTGAAGCAGCCAAGCAGGTGTGGTCCGGGGAGAGGATAGTGGCTAGTGCGACTTTCTATCGAGCGCACGTCCCCGTTGCCCTCTGCAGCTCGATATGCTATGCCAACCGTGAGTTTCAAGGGGAAAACAATCATTGGAGCTCTTCACGAGTAGTTCAAGCTGCATAGCTCTGTTATTAGTACCTTTTCTGATCACAGAAGGCACAAATTTAAGAAACTGATGCAGCATCACATCGAACTGCAATAAACGTCTATTAAGAGTAGTACTACATTTCTTGAAGAAGAAACTATAAATGAATGATGAGGAAGACGAAGACACGGGGAGATCGAGTTTGGAATATTCAGCACTTTATTTCAACTACATCTCAAATTAAGGTTTTTGCTATGTTACATCAAAATGATTGTAAGCCGTTTATTTAATTTAATTAGCTCAGATGATTAGATTATTTATTACTTCTAGGATAAATCTTTTTATTGCAACTTTAGACGTGATATAATTTCATTAGTATAAAGTGCTGATTTTTTTTTGTAAAGTGCACTGCTAGTCCTTGAATTTATTCGGCTGTGTTATCCCGGTCCCTAACAAATCGTCCATTTAAGTCCTCAAACTTGTTTATATGTGTCATCCCGGTCCCAAAACTCTCAACTCAGTCGTTTAGGCCCTTAAACTCGTTCGGTTGTATCTTCTATGTCCCTAAACGTGCAAATCACCTGTTTAGGCACTCAAACTTGTTTAGTTGTGTCATTCCGGTTCCTAAATAACTATAACCTTGTAAATTCAATACATATTCATAGATTGTCCAAAAATTATAAATCTAAATTTGTTAGACTTTTGATAACATGTACTTTAAGTTAGAATTAAAAAAATCATCATGTACTTTCTATTTTTAAGTCTATAGTTCATTAGCTAAATAGGCACATATATTTTTTGGGATTTATAAAAATATACATGCCTATTTAGTCATTTAACTACATAGTTAAAAATAGGAAGTATATGGCAATTTTCTTAATTTTACTTTAAAGTATATGTTACCAGGAGTGTAACAAAATTAGATTTATAATTTTTTGATAGTCCTATAAATATATATTTAGTTTGTAAGTTTATAATGTTTGTAGCATTTAGGAACCGGGATGATATGAGATACAACTGAACAAGTTTAAAGACTTAAACGGGTGATTTGCAAATTTAGGGATCTCTAGATGGTATAGTCGGGGACCTAAACAAGTGATTTGTGAGTTTAGAAACCTGAATGACACATATAAACAAGTTTAAAAATCTAAACGATCGATTTATGAGTTTTTGAGACCATGATGATATAGTCAAACAAGTTTGGAAAAGTATTTTCTTTTATCTGTACGCGTCTTTTCGTTCCCAAATCCACGTGATAGTTGCGTGTAGTGTTTGTTCCTTCATGAAAGGCTACTTGTAGCATGCATTAGACCTTGTTTAGTTTACAAAAAATTTCAAGATTCCCCGTCACATCGAATCTTTGGTCGCATGCATGAAGCATTAAATATAGACGAAAATAAAAACTAATTACACAGTTTACCTGTAATTTATGAAATGAATCTTTTGAGCCTAGTTACTCGTCACAATGTTTGTCAAATAAAAACGAAAGTGCTGCATTAGTCAAAAACCAAAATTTTTGCAAACTAAACAAGGCCTTAGAAGCCCCTCCCAATTATATAAACTCAGTTTTAATCGAGAAGTCCAGCAGAAAATTAAATGAGTGAGCCGGTTGGCTCTCTGATATGCCATGTTTTAGCTGTTGAGCTCTGCCCCCCTCTAAACTTCCTAACTTCATGAATGAGTCATATTGAAGCCTAGTGATTTGCTTTGTTCGTTGCACCTACTAGTTGGGCTAAACTTTGTTTCTTTTCCTTGTACTTGTAAGCCTCATGCTCATGGCTTTGGTGCTTTTCTGTGACTATCAGTTGTATATCATCAACACAAGGTAGAGGCTGGAACTTTATTTCATTATCTAAAAAAAAGATTTTGAGTTAAAAGTAAAATTATAAAATATTCTCCTTTAAGCATATAATAAGACTGCACACCGCACGTAAATTCTTCTACAAGAATGGTTTCTGTGGAGGTACTGAACCCCATAAGAATGACTAACTAGGATGACCGCTAACTGCAAACCATCTTTTGTTTTTGGGCAATGTTATTCTCCTTGCTAAATCAACAAGACAGTTAGTGACACTGGTGAAGGTTTTCCACAATCCTGCCGTACTTTTTCATCTCTTGTGAAGTCCAAGTCCAACAATAACATTTGTTTTTTATTTTATTCATTCGTGAATCATGGCACTCAGACGTTGATCATTCATGACAGTTCACACTAGTTATACAAACTAGTTGCGTTGTTGCAGAAGGTGGCATTGCCGGTGACACCGAGGTTCTGGACCTTGACGCCTTTAGGCCAGAGCAAAACCTTGAGGCTGTCGATGGCGTCATGCTTACCGTTGATCCTGCATTTTCTAGTTCCTTATCTTTGCTTCCACTCTCTGGTCATGAGCCCCCTTGACATTTTGTCGAAGAGGACAACAGGCCTAGCCTCCTTGTCGATCATCAGGGCTTGGTCTTCAGACCCTACTCGACCATCTCGTAGATGGGCTTGAATCTGGTAGCCTCGGAGACGACGACAATCAGCCTCGCCAGGCTGATGCCGAGCATGGTTTCATGAACATTGTCCCTCCTTGTACGTAGGCAGGAAGCTCACAACGCCTGGAGGACTTGTTTGAATCTAGATAGAAAGTTCAGGGCTGAAGTCGTCATCTTCAACCCCTAGCATCTTCTCCTCAAAATAGCCATGGAAAAGAAAAATGGAGGCTCTAGGAGTCTAGGGGGTCAGCAATGTTGCCCCACCACTAGATCTATATATCATTAAACACGTTGCGGACGGTGACTGTCACCTTGGCACTCCCACTAGTGATCATGATGAGGATCCATGTAGGGACTTGGTACTCTCGTTAGTGACAGTGATGAGGATCCATGTTGGGGGCGACCAAGGGAGCGTCTAGGCGACCAAGACCGGGATGCCACCCACAGTCCGGCTAGTCGCCAACATCTGATCGAGGTGGTTGCTGAAAGGTCATTGTTTGGTGTTGGTAATTAAGTGATAACATAGGTGGACTAATGTATTTATATAAGATACACAGTGAAATTAGTCCATAGGTACAAATGTGATGAAGTAGCTCATTGCATATGCGACATGACACTGTGTCATATGACTAAGGTGGAGAAGATCAAGATGAGGCTTAGTTTGATGGACCTGCTGCAAGCATAAAAGACAAGTTGGAGGCTTTGGAGTGATGGACCGCGTGGCAGTGAAGCTTGAGCAAGACTTGCGTTTATGGACGATAGCAGCGGTGAAAAGCAAGCGAGATCAAGATCGATGAACCAACAAAATCACATGATGATATGAAGTGGATCATATCATTTGTGATATGATTAGTGCACGTGATTGTATGATTGGTGCATGTGTCGCATCACATGATGATATGTGCTGCATCAACAAGATAATTAGCTGAAAAAGTACGGCAAAGTTGTAGACAACCTTGACCAGTGCCACACCCGCTTCACAAGACAGTTAGAGCAAGTATAATAATGGGTTTATAGCCAAGCTAATATTGATGTGGAGTAGAGAAAACAGGAGAGAGATGATAAAAGGTGTCTCAAAGACAAGTATGAGATAATTTACTGTATAACTTACTTCAATCACTTGACTTATAGTTAAAGCCTTCAGTCTATTATTAATCTTGCTCTTAGGCATCAAGGGTGCCAAAGTTGTTCACACCTGCTTCTATTCAAGTAGCTTGAGCAAAGGCTAAGGCCTTGTTTAGTTTCTGAATGAAAAAATTTCGCGACACTATAGCACTTTCGTTTGTTTGTGGTAATTATTATCTAATCATAGACTAACTAGGCTCAAAAGATTCATCTCGTCAATTTCGAACAAACTGTGCAATTAGTTTTTATTTTTATCTATATTTAATACTCTATGCATGCGTATAAAGATTCGATGTGACGGAGAATCTTGACAAATTTTGGATTTTGGGTGGAAGTAAACAAGGCCTAAAGCTTATAGCAAATCAACAAAACTCCCCAATGACTATAGGCCGTTCTAAAGCTTAGGCCTTGTTTAGTTCACCCTGAAATTCAAAAAGTTTTCAAGGTTCTCCGTCACATCGAATCTTACGGCACATGCATGAAGCATTAAATATAGACGAAAACAAAAACTAATTACACAGTTTGTCTGTAAATCGCGACATGAATCTTTTGATCCTAGTTAGTTTATGATTGGACAATATTTGTCAAATAAAAACGAAAGTGCTACGGTAGCGAAATCCGAAATTTTTTCGAAACTAAACAAGGCCTTACAGCAAATCAACAAGACTCCCCCAACGACTATAGGTGTAATACCCGATTTTAAGGACAAAACCAGATATGCACCATATGTGAGTTTTAGAAGCCAAGTCTCACATATAGCTACAAGCAAGGGGTAATATCAAAAGACAATGCATAAATTATATAACGTACTTAGTATAAAAGAGATAACCTTTGATA
>Ga0182004_10003274_pt1 | contig 12867 bp, 17 predicted proteins | sample Sormic07211540_1_FD_120479 | JGI IMG/M metagenome (GOLD analysis project Ga0182004, IMG submission 120479) | Endophyte microbial communities from Sorghum bicolor roots, Mead, Nebraska, USA - 072115-40_1 MetaG | ecosystem: Host-associated > Plants > Roots > Unclassified | place: USA: Nebraska... | reverse complement strand
TTCCAAAATTTTTCAAGATTCCCCGTCACATCGAATCTTGCGGCACATGCATGAAGCATTAAATATAGACGAAAATAAAAACTAATTACGCAGTTTACCTGTAAATCGCGAGACGAATCTTTTAATCCTAGTTAGTCTATGATTGAATAATATTTGCCACAAACAAACGAAAGTGCTACAGTAGCGAAATCCAAAAAATTTCCCAAACTAAACAAGGCCTAAGAAACCGAGTAGTAATCCATAAATTGGATATAGCCGGACGGATAACCGAGGTGAGCCAGCTTATCAAAGCCCAGCCCAGAAGGCGAGCAGAAGACCCGAACGAACCCGACGGTTTGTTTAACCAGACATTCCTTTCTCCACGCGTCCTTCCTTTTCTCCTCGTCATCATCTTCCTGCTGCGCGGACCCGCCAGCACAGCGCCGCCGCCCCCATGACCCCACCACCTCCTCACATCGTGTCACGCCTTCTCGGTCTCGGCCTCGGCCTCGCGCCGTTCTGAGCTGTCCGTCGGATCCCCCCGCCTCCCTCTCTCTCTCTCTCTCTCTCTCTCTCTCTCTGCTGTCGCCGCGGATCTCCTGCGGCGGCCGTCACGATGGCCTCCTCGTCCGCCGCGGCGTCGGCCGCCGCCCTAGGTGACGTCTCATCGCCTCTCACTCCCCTCCGCTCGCTCCCCAGTCTCTTTTCCTCACTGGTTCCCTCTCTTCGCTCCAGAGGCCGTGCAGGTGCTCGTCGCCTCGCTCGCCGACGACTCCCCGGTCGCCCGTGACGCCGCGCTCGATGCGCTCTGCGACATCGCGCCACTGTAAGGGACCATTCTTCCATGCGCTCGCTCCCTTCCATCATCCTTCCTGTTGAGTATATTTCACTTCCGTGTGAAGCGGCTCCGTGAAATTCGTTGCTTGTTGGGTGCAGGAACCCGATGCTCGTCCTCGACTGCTGCGCCACCGTCTCCCGGGGCGGACGTCGGGTGCGTTCATGAGCCTCTGAGATGAAAAATGCTTGTTCGTTTTTTTTGGATTGTCTGTGCTTGAATTATTTTTTGGTTTGTGGAATGCAGCGGTTTGGCAACATGGCTGGGGTTTTTCTCGTCATGGCTTCTGCAGTCAGGGCTCTCGATCACTCTGATGCTGACCGCGAGTTCCTTGGGAAAATTGCGAAGATTGCAACTGCTGAGATTGTTACCTCCAAGGTATCTGATACTGTCAATATCTCTCCAGTCTCCACTCTCCTTGTGTTTTTGAGCTCAATGCTGGATGATGATCTTTGAGCTGGAAACTAAGGGATGTATGCAGGCCCAGACTAATGCTTTCATTCTGGTACCAATTTGCACAACTACGCACAACATTATGAGAATTTCTAAGCTTATCACATCCAGTTACTAGCATATAAATGTAATTTCAATCACGAATCCCCCTTATATATAACAATTTTACAACTCGAAATCATGAGCATACAAATGTACATTGAAATACAAATGTAATGGTACCACTTTTGTGTCACTAAACCCATATATGGTTAGCCTAATTGTTAGAAGTACATGCTCACCTTATATTTTTGAAGGGAAGGAATATCATCCACATAGATATGGAAGAAAAAGAAAGGCAAGCTAGATTTATGATAACCTGCTATGATTTTTCTGTATATTAACATTAGGCTGATGAATTAGAAAACGAAACTTATAGTAGCTGCTATAACAATATGATACAAATATAAGAACGGACTGATGTGAAGTTAAAACATTTCCCTATCTTCTCATAAGCAAGGAGATTTGTGCATTATAGTTTGCTTGGCTGTTAGATACTTCAACTCTGTCGAGGACATATAATTTGAAATGTCAAACTCTACAACTATCCGAATTAGGTTGAACCTTCAAGATTTAATCATAGCATGCAGTGCAGTACTTTATCTAATACTTTATTTAGTTTCTCTCTGTATCATGCTCAAAGTGCAAATTTAACCAATAATCCCAGAAATAACCAGATTGAGTAGTTTTCTGAACTTATTAGCCAAATAGCCTAAAGTTAAAACTAGGCTAAAGAGACCTTTAATAGTAGTAATTACTATTTTTTTTTCAATCAAGGTGATTCCTGAATCGTAAGGAGTTACTTTTAAAGTGCTGGTTATCACATGTTGGTTTTAGAATAGTTAATTTGTAAAATGGATTTCAGGTTTGCAATACGATATTGAGAGGCATACAAAAATTGCTCTTATAATGGTTATGAGCATTAGAGAATGCTGCGTACTGATAGTGTGGGCTATCCTAGGCGAACATTAATGTCAATGATGCATTATTTTGTCTTTGTTTATACTTATGTTATTTTCTTGTTTCATCTGCCTATCTTTGTTTCAACTCTAAATTGTTGTTCTTTGGCGAACAGGAATTCAATGTTGATTGGCAAAGAGCAGCTGCTTGTCTTCTGGTTGCTATAGGTTCACATGATCCAGACTTGGTATGCCTTTTCTCAACGTTATCCCTTTTGTTCGTGGAGATGGCTATTAGATAATTTAATGATTTAATACCATTTAATATGATGCATGTTTACTTAAGATCACATGTCACAGTGGTAATATGCTCAATACCAACTAAAGAGGTTTTGTTACTAAGTAGTGGAAAAGTTGTTGCTGACAGATGTGGATTATAAAATGGTCAAATTGCATTACTTGTTGGAAAAAAGATCAAGTAGTCCATATCTATTGATGATGACATAGAGCCTTGGGAAGTGCAAGGTACTTTAGGAGTGTCGTATCATCACATGGTTAGATTGATTTCTAGAGGAGCTGCAAGTATTTTAACAGATGCCATCTTGACTGGATAAGAAGCAATGTAAAAGGAAACTGAAGGTGTTTGTTGTATATTTTTTGTTATGAAGAGCATACCATTTGTAGTTTTGATCCAGCACATACACAATTTGCACTTTTCAACATCAATGCATAATCTAGCAGGAACCATCCTTTTGATTTTTATGGAAGATGTTTCATTGAGGGGTTCTGTAATAGATGCAGCCTGATTTTGGTTGTGTAGTTTGCATTATACAACAATCGAACATTTTTGTATAACATGAATTCAACAAGAAGCTCTAGTTCCAAGATTTTCTAGTTGCCTATGGACTAATCTATAACTTAAAAGACTTTCTAGTAGCCACAATCCATGTTGCTTCAGGATCATCTTCTGATAATTCTCTGGTTAAAGTTAGGGTTTTAAATGTATACTTCAAAGCTCTTTTGAAGTCTGCACTAAGTTCTATAAAGCGAGATGTCTTTCTGCTAAGTAAGAAGAGTCGATTCCTGTCTTGGATGAACACCACAAATTGATTACGTTCTCAATAGAAATGTGCAAGTGTTCCTCATGCATTGATCATATATTCCCTGTTTCATGGAAAATAGAACTCCGGTACACCTTTAACTGACTTTGAGGAATTGCCAGCTTGATCTGTTTCTCCATTGTTCGGTTGTTCTTGTGTGGTAGTTACTCTTTATTAGTAGAGTAGTAGTTCAGCATTTCACTGATTTCAATCTGTCACCCTACCGGTTTTTAGATGATGGAGGAAATATTTCTTCACTTCTCTGGACCAACTTCTGCTCTGCCAGCCATGTTACAGATACTTGCAGATTTTGCGTCTGCTGAAGGTTAATCACATTTATAATTTCATTTCCATCTGATTGAATTGGACTACTGAATTTGCAACATGTGTTTGTTTCTTTGAAGCTTTGCAGTTCACCCCACGGTTAAAGGACGTGCTTTTGCGTGTTTTACCTATCCTAGGAAGTGTACGAGATGGCCAACGGCCTGTTTTTGCGAATGGTATTGCTATGGAATTTCCCGAAATCATCAGTGATTCCTCTGGTGTTTCTGAAAACTTCAAAACATTTAGAAAACATTCTTTTTCATCAATTATTACAATTTTTTCTCTTCCATTTTGCAGCATTCAAGTGTTGGTGCCAGGCTGCATGGCAGTACCTAGGAGATGCCCCCTCCGAGCTTCCTTTTGATAACGATGTTATGTAAGCTTTCAGTTTGTCAAAACTTGTTTTTGGAGGTAATGGAAGTTGGCATGGCATTTATCTAATATTTTAATGACAGGTCCTTCATGAATTCAGTATTTGAATTACTTATAAAAGTATGGACAGGTTCACGTGATCTAAAGGTGGGTCTTAGTTTTGGCTTTGACTTGTTTTTTTCACACACCTTAGAACAATATAATGTCTCAACTGATAGGAGTGTTAGAAGTAGAGAAGTGGAGAAAATATATATACCGTACACTTCAGGCTGTTCTAAAATTGCTATAGTTTGTTGGAACGTTGAATGTTAGTGGTTTAGTGCACTGTTCTTGTAGAATATTCATTTCTTTCATATGATAACATTATGCTGCTTGATAATATCAACTGCTAGATACTGCTGATTGTATGCTTAGTATTTTTATTACCAGGTGAGGTCATCCTCTGTGGAGGCTTTGGGTGAAATGGTTGGCCTGGTCACTAGGTCACAGTTGAAATCAGCACTGCCAAGGATTATACCAACAATGCTGGATCTGTATGTGATCTATTTTGTATATTTATTGAATATGTTTTATAGTTTCCCCTCAGATATTAATTTCTTCTTCTCATCTAGATGTAAGAAAGATCAAGAAGTTGCTTTTGTTGCGTCCCACAGTCTTCACAACCTTCTTAATGCATCGTTGTTGTCTCAAAGTGGCCCCCCTTTACTTGATTTTGAGGTAAATGAAGAACATGCTTAAGATTTAAGACATGTTTCTTCACATTTTGAATATATACTATTTTACCTTTTCGCTTTTTCACTTATTGAAACTATGAGAAGCTAAAGCTGTGTGGCACTGCTGTTGTAGAGGCATGCTACAGAACTTCACTGGCACTGTTCATATGATACACATGGTTAAAAGTCTAAACATTCAGTTTAAAAATTCACTGGCACTGTTCATATGATACACGTGGTTAAAAGTTTGAACATTCAGTTTAAACATGATATGTTCACATTAGCTGGGTCACAATGAGCAGAGGTTGCATATTTTCATTGCTAGAAACTAGTTCTATTTTTGGTTTTAGATTTCGGATTATGAACATTGACCATGGGATCAGATCACACACTAGCGATCTCCCCACCCCTCAACAAATGTTGCCTTTATTAAATGTTTATGCCCTGTCCTGTCACTACCATATGTTTCTAACTCTTGCATCGTATTCCTTCATGAAATATCAAGCATGAAGAATTGAAGATACTATATAAAGTTCTAAATATATGTCAAGCATGATCTTTGATCACTCAGTCTGTTGTTTCTTGTTTTGCAGGAGCTTACTGTTACCTTAGTTACGCTTCTTCCATTAGTATCTGCCAATAACAACAAAGATGAGCATTATGTTTCAAAGGGACTGAAGGTGGCTGTCTCATTCGTGGCGTTTCTCGTTTCATTGTTATATCAACTAACTAGATACTTTTTATTGGTTCAACCCAATAATGCCACATTTTGATGTGACAAATAGAAATGGCAATTCAAGGGCTCAAAAAATCAAAAAATTGTAACACCCTTTTAGTGGAAATGATGAAGAGACTGTTTCTCCAGTATTTCTGTGAGACCTTATTAGTTATTACTGTCTATTTTTAAGCAATGTTTCTGTACAATTTTTCTGTAAACTTCCATTGCATTGTAATATATGTATACTGCTGTTTATAAAGATACTCATGTCTTAGATTTATCTGCTTGTAGACATACAATGAGCTCCAGCATTGCTTTTTGGTAATTGGTTTAGCATATCCCGAGGATCTTTGCATGTTCCTTTTGAGTGTAAGTCATTTTTGCACACGTCATGAAAATTCCAAGTTTGCACAAGATAGTTTATGTAGGTTTGTAATTAGTGACTGTCTATTGCTATACAGAAATGCAAATCAAAAGATGAAGCATCTATTGTTGGAGCGCTTAGCACAATAAAACACCTATTGCCCAGGTTCTCTATTTCTCTCTGTCTCGTTCTGTGTCTGCTTGTAAAACTGTTTGTTACCACTTCTATGATCTATTTTTTTATAGATTGTTGGAATCATGGCACACTAAACAAGCACCACTGGTTGAAATCATGAAATCACTTTTAGAGCAACAGAGCTTGGGCATTCGCATGGCGCTAGCTGAGGTAATGCATTCCACCTAAACTTTTGGTGGAGATAGTCATTTTAACTTGCATGAATCAGAGTTGCGTCACACAATTCTTATTACGGCCAAATTCTTTCTTAATGCTTGATACATGCAATAGTATAGATAATACTGATTTCTGGTCTTTATGCATCCAATTTTTCCTTTTTTTATATTAGTTATAAATTGTGTGCAGCTAATTGTTGTTATGGCTTCACACTGCTATTTAAGTGGACATCCTGCTGAGTTGGCAGTTGAGTTCCTGGTGCGGCATAGTGCTATAACTGATGAAGATCTAAATGACCTCGGCACTCTTAGAAACGAGTACTTCCAGGACAAAAGATTTGAGGTTGTACTTAATTTCTGATTATGTGTGATTTACTTCTTAAGGGCGACTGCTTTAGTATGATGTTTATTCTAATTATACTTCCATTTATCAGATGAAAGTAAGTCTTGCTGGCTTATCAGAACTAAGATCTGTGTGTGAAAAGGGCCTTCTTTTACTAGCAATCACCGTTCCTGAAATGGAGGTAAAAGCTCTTTGCATTATGCTCATTGAATCAGAACATCAGTTTGTGTACAAATAATTTCTGTAAGTCACTTTCATCATAGCTAAATACGCAATCCACTTTAATTTTCCTATTTTTCAGCTTGTTCTGTGGCCATTCATCTTGAAGTTGATAATCCCAAGGAAGTATACTGGTGCAGTAGCTACGGTGAGCATTTTGGTACATGGTACTCTTGCAAATACTCTGCAGGGCATCATGTTTCCAGTGAATAAATACTACATATCTATCACTTCATGTTCTGTGGATATCATTAACATGGAGGTATCTGCAGGTCTGCAAATGCATAACTGAATTGTGTAGGCATAAATTGTCACATACAAACCCACTATATACTGAATTTAATGCCTCCAACGAAACACCCAATCCCGAGGTAGCTTACTTGATCTCAGATGTCTTTTATCTACTAAATCTTTTCATTAGTTGGCTAGTTATTTCTCATGATAACACGGATCATGCAGGATTTGTTTGCTCGTTTGGTTGTGCTTCTGCATAATCCACTTGCTAGGGGTCAACTGGCCACCCAGATCCTAACGGTTTGTCTTCTTACTGATTTAAAATAAATGTTTTAAATAAGATTTCAATGGGCAGTCTTGACAACTGTTTTGGGCTGTTAGGCATGGATCCAGAGGTTCCGATTGCTATGGTAGGATAGCATTTGTTTCCATCTCTATCTCTAAGACTGCTTGAGATCCAAGCCATGATGTACTCTATATATTGAGCCTCGTAGATCTCAAGCAGTCATAGAGATAGAGATGAAAACTAATCCTATCTTACCATAGCAATCAGATAGCCTTCCAGATCCATGAATTACTCTAACATGAGCATGACCTTTTTTTGTCCTTATTATATGTGACTTTGTATTGTACGTCATCAATTCTGCATATATCTATCTATCTAGACGTGTGAACATGTTATCTCTTATCTGTATCATTGCTGAGTTCTGTCTTCAGGTGGGAATTATCAATGATTTTGGTTATGTTGGATTTCTTATGTGTGGAAGACGAGGCATTATTTTATTAGGAAAAAGGTTATATTGTGAAAGCGCTAGAATAGCCTCCGAGCCCTAAGTGATAGGTTTGCCTGCTGTTATTTGTCCTTTTGATGGGAGTCTAATACTGTTTGCTTACTCTTACATCTCCACTATCGGATACTTGGGCATTGTTGCATGCTTGCTTGTCAATGTTGTCATTGCAACTGCACTGTTGCTACAACTGATTGTATTTGTAACCTTCTCTTATCCTCAATTTAAGTAATTCCAGTAATTGCTGATTAAAGGCTAATTAAATCAATCTTGTCTTGTTTATACTCTTTGGGTTCATGAAGATTGCTGATTAAAAGAAACAACTTTAAGATGTTTATATTTGCCATTGATATTCACTTTACCTTTATGCCTGTGTAGGTTCTGTGCTACTTGGGTCCACTTTTCCCCAGAAACCTTTCTTTATTTTGGCAAGATGAGGTATAGAACTAAACATATCCAGTATTGTTTGAATATGAATAGTACATGTTTTCAAGTTTTGTTTCTTTTGCTTTTTAATTATTAATCCTCAAAATAAAGTTGATCTAGTGCAACATGCAAATCCTATCCGTGTCTGGTAATTCATTTGATACTTGCCCTGTGCTTGAGTTGTTTGTATAATGCACCCTATTACATGATTCTTGTGACAATTTACCTGAAAAATAAAGAGTTCATTTGTGGTCATCAACTCATCATACTGTTAAAGTACCTTACAAAATGCATCTTTCGGCAAGTATTAGGTCCCTAAGATGAAAGCTTACGTCAGTGATCCTGAAGACCTAAAGCAAGATAGCACATACCAGGAAAAATGGGACGACATGATAATAAGCGTAAGTATCTTATCCCTGTTGGTTTTTTTTTTGTTTTTTTGTTTTTTTTTTGAAATGGGTTAAGCTGTTCAGTATTGTATTCATGTTGTAACAAGAGAGCCTACAACTATCATATTAGCAGTTACAACCATGATACTTTGTATTGATATATGCTCTAGTCAAATTGTGTTAAGAAGCTGAGCGAAATAAAAATACAAGGAAAAAAATGATGGCTTACTGTGTTCATTTTTTCTCTGGGTTATTGTGTAGTATTTGTTATTCAAGGAGCCTGTGGGTGGTGCATGTTTAGAAGAATGTATTTCCTTATTGCTGCATCCAGTCTCTTATGCGAATAGGGGCTGCAGCCCAGGCCTGTGATGGTTCCTTGTACACTGTAGGCCTTTTGTTTGTGTTTGATACTTCAATTTGCTAGTTCCTTATCAGGCTTTAAAGTATGAAGAATCTCTATAAGTATATATTAAGAACATTTTTCTCTGTATTTTCTTGGATCAAGTATTCAGATGATGTGCTGTTTCGCTGAGAACTAATCTTGTGTCGTCTTTCAGTTTTTGGCAGAATCTTTGGATGTTGTGAATGATACTGAGTGGGTCATTTCTTTGGGTGATGCATTTGCACGACAGTATGATCTGTATTCTATATCTGATGGACATGCTGCTTTGCTGCACAGGTAATTAAATTTGTGCTGTTCTTGGGCATTTTGTCCATACTGCATGACACACTGATATGTCAGGAAGGTTGCTGAACCTGTATCTGATATGGAGGGATACGACGATATGTAATGGCATATCCTTGGTTTTTTGAGAAATTTCGTATCCCCGTATCAGCGACTTTTATTGCGTATCATGAAACATAGGTTACTAGATGGAAACTATGCTTTTGGTTTCATTGCATACAAAATATTTTCTGAACATGTGCTGCATGCCATTCATTTTGTTGCGACATCAGTTCTTTCTGTTTCTCTTGAGCAACAGCTAAGTTATTACTCTTTAAATAATCCTATAAGAAGTTTGTGCCCTTATATATTTGGAGCTCAGTAGCTTGATTAAGAGGTCTTCTTTATTCTATCAGTTTCTTTTGGACAAAGGTTCAACCCTGCTTATATATATAAACAATAAACTGTTTTTGAGATGCTGGTGTTACCTGCTTACACAAGCGCACCAACATGGCTAGAGAAAGCTAAGATACCAACAACCAAACAAACTAGGAAAGGCTGGTCTTCTGTCAGATATTTGGGAGTATTTCTATATCAGAGTGACAGAGTGAGCAAAGTGAGCAAGGATACTATAAGTTGGCATTGTCATTTCACATTAGACTCTGTACATTTGTCCATCAATTGTTGTGCTAGATCTGTCAAAATCTGCCATGACAAGTGGATCATGCTGCAAAAACATGTTTAATGCTTCACATGACACAAGTTCAATGATTTGTCTGATCGCCAGTTATAGATTTTACCCTTTGCTGTAGTTATTTTTGTTAAATGCTGCAGAGCAAAGACAATAAGCGATAGGTTTATGCTACCCTTCCTTGATGATATTAGTGACTTGTTATGGATTATGGAAGCTACATGAAAATGACTCCACATACTGGCTTTGTTTTACCTTTTTGTTTGCAGATGCTTAGGAATGCTTCTTCAGAAGGTTGATGATAGGATTTATGTCAGCGAGAAGATTGATTGGATGTGTAGACACTCAAGTATGTCCATTCCTATTAATCGCCTGGGACTTGCTCAAGGCATCGGGCTGGTAAGGTTGCCATCATTGAAGCCTTTTATTTGGTCTTATTTTGAACCCCTTTCAGCACTAAAGTCTCCGTTGCAGGTTGCTGCTTCTCATTTGGATACAGTGTTAGAGAAACTGAAGAACATACTAGATAATGCAGGGCAAAACGCTCTCCAAAGGTACTTACATGATCTTTTGGCAGGAGACATCTGTTGCTCATCTCGGTGCCAGTCCTGTCTAGCAGCAATATAACCTAAACCAAAACTAGGCTGTGTTGCTTCACATACACTCCTGTGGCCAACTTTGTGCTGAAATGGAATCCTGTACTTTGTTCTTAACTTAATGTACCAATTTGTTTCCCTTCTTTTCAGTTACCTAGGCTTGGTTTGGCACATTTTGTAATACTTCATTCCATATCCCATCTTGTATCAAGAAACTACCATTTAGCTGGTGTAATTCATTTATGTAGGTCATATCCTGTTGTTTCAGTATTAATGAATTTATGACATCCAATTCTGCAGGTTTCTCTCATTTTTCTCATTCGGTCCAAAAGTGGAAGATGTTGATGACACATATGCAGCATTGGCGTTGATGTATGGTTATGCCGCAAGATATGCTCCATCAACTGTTATTGAAGCCAGAATTAATGCACTTGTGGTATGATATCCAATTCAAACCAATCTGTCACCATTATTTCAATTTTAACCCAAAATGCCATCCCCTAATCTGGCCTTCTCATCTGCCACATCTATTACATTGCAGGCAGTTTATTTATTTTACATTGTATTTATGTTGACCACATTTTACACTGTTGTATTTTTGAACACTTGAATTAAGTCACCTCAGTGTCTTCGTATCTGGTCAATGGAATCTTCAGAAATGGTTACTACATTTTAGCTTGATGAATATGATTCTCTTGAATTCAGGGGACTAATATGCTTGGAAGGTTTCTTCATGTTCAGCATCCTACTGCAAAGCAAGCTGTGATTACTGCAATCGATCTTTTAGGTGATTCCCTTCATAATATGCACAAATCATATCTTAGTTTCACTATATGCTTCTTGGCCATGGATTTACTTTTGAGAGTATAGACACATACCTTTGCTGTTCTTGTTTTTTCATGAGCAATCTTTTACTATTCAGTTATTACAGTGGGCTTGGTAGTCTTCATTCTGTATTTTTTTTTCTCGAACACACAAGGGAACTGTGCATCATTATATTAAGAAGAAATAACGAGAAAGGAACCATACAAACAAGACACACCCATTCACACCATTGTGTCTTCATTCTGTATTTTAGTTATCTATACTTATCTTTTTTATGCACGTCTATTGATAGTTGGTATGGTATCTATTCTTTCAAAACTGTTTGACTGTTCATCTCAATTTTTTGAGAAATACATCATCTATTCTTTGATATTTGACATCGGTTAGTTCAAAATTGAACTAATAATCAACATGAAATATTGAAGAATGGAGGGAATATTGGTTAGAAAGAAGCCTTGTCAAATATCCCTGGGATTTCATTGAGATATTAATAATTCCCACGTACTCCTGCATGATTTTTGTTTTGTTTCACTACATGAATACATCATGCAAGAATATTATGGAAAGAAGTGTAAGCCTGTGGTGTTCTGCTGGTGCTTCAGGGCTCCAAGAGTTGCTCCTGAGGTCACTTGCCTTGGCCATTATACCTCTTATTTAACTGAGAGGCTGCTGGTGACTGTTTTAAGTTTTGTGTGGTGCGCTTTTGTGTGTGTTTTTGGTCTTGAAAAGGCACTTCACCTTTTTCTTTTGTATTCTCTCTTCTTAATGAAATGACACACAGTTCTCCTGTGTAGTTTGAGAAAAAAAGATTAAGCAAAACATTTGATTCTGGTGATTTATGATTGAGTTGAGAATTAACTTAAAGCTTATCAAGACAAACTAGTACTAAGAGAGTATTGGACCCTTCCTTGACACAAATCTCCTGTGCATTCTAGAAAAAAGAAGAACGAGTATAGATGTTTCCATTGTAAATGGTTTGGTACATTATTTGATCATTTGCTGTTCTCTATCACTTATATCACTCACACGGCATTTAATTGACAGTTTGTATTTGATAGATTTGTATGGAATATGATTTTTTATACCTTTGATTGATAGTTAATATACAGAGAACAATGTTTGTGCATTAATTTATTATCTCTCTTTTTTTTCCCTCGGAAGATTGCATATCCTCCAATTCCTGTTGTTGAACTTTGTACACTTCCAAATTTATACGTCAGTTGCTTTCATAATATATTTTTGTCACATGAGAATATTAGGGGAGGTCCCTGGCAAATCTGCCTCTATGGGCACATGTGCACATTGCATATATTGGTATATCCACCCCATTAAGCACTGATATTTCTGCTGCACCATTTGGAATTAAATAGGTACGTGGAGCAGCAAACATAGGAATGCATCCTCTATAACATGAGTATTGAGGTGTCATGGGCATAAAGAGAGGCGCCGTAGGGCGCAAGTGTCCTAGTTGGGCCTTAAGCCCATTAGTGTTAATTAGTGTCTCTCTTAGTTATTTGTCTATAGGAATAGTACCATATTGTCTAGG
>Ga0182004_10003273_pt1 | contig 12868 bp, 9 predicted proteins | sample Sormic07211540_1_FD_120479 | JGI IMG/M metagenome (GOLD analysis project Ga0182004, IMG submission 120479) | Endophyte microbial communities from Sorghum bicolor roots, Mead, Nebraska, USA - 072115-40_1 MetaG | ecosystem: Host-associated > Plants > Roots > Unclassified | place: USA: Nebraska... | reverse complement strand
TGTATTTTTTTGTGAAAAAAAAATTTTAATTGGTTACTTAATTATATTTAAAACTCTAAAAAAGGATTTTTTAGTACCTTAAAAAACCAAAAGAACCCCCTGAAGGAAGCACATTTTTTTTTTTTTTTTTTTTTTGGAACTGTAAGCAGGCCTCTTTTCAGTTGACTCTACAGTTGGATACATGCTCAAATCTGGAGCAGCATTGAAATCCATAATGTATCGTGGTGCAACTCGATTGATCAGTTAGTTCAGTGGTACACTTTACATGGAAAGTAGGAGAATCCCAAATTCCCCATCAGAAAATTTCTCCTTAAGTGATAAACGACAGCTTGGTTCTCGAGTTCTTGGATACCCAGTAACACTTTATTTGCGACCAATAACTTATCTCAAGTTTCTTCTGAGGTGCTGTTTCTTTCCTATCAAACTTTTCTGGATTGTTAAATATCAGCTTATCCGATCTTGCTTACTGGCCTGCAGCAGATGAGCATAATTCTTCACTGCAAATAACAATTTTGGAAGGATCAGCAATAATAATTCTGCATGACGTAAGAACAATAAAGGATTCAGGACCAAGAACCCACTCAGACACAGTTACAACTTACAAGTAGATCCTCCGATACCTTATTGGGCTCCATCTTTTCTCTGAACCATCGATCATGTTAAAAGGCCAAGCAGATGGACCAAAAGGAAAAAGTGTTTTTTGAATCGGATATTTTCTTACTTGGTGGGTCCCTGACAAGAATGAAAGAAACATCAGAAGTACTGTATTACCATAATATGCATGAGGCTTCATTATGCTTTACCTTTCGCACTTTGAAAAGTTCAGTGCCCTCATCATCATGCATCAATGAATGATCAGAAAAGAGATCATGTGAGGAAGGAATTGCTTCTTCAGAGCAGAATAAGGGTAGTCATAATTTAGTAACAGTGAGACAAGCATGCAATGAAATCCTACTGTTAGGTGACTTAGTCCATAACATAACAAAAGAGTAGAATCCATCATTAATTCCAAGAATCTCATATACTCCTATGTCAGATACTCAGACCGAATATTGAAAATGTTGCTCAAGCGAAATATGTGCAAAGATCAGACCGAATGCGCTGTTGAATCTGTCTCATATAGTCATATGCCATACAGACGATGGCTATGCGAGCATGAAACGAAATTTACACGGCAAAAGATTCACGCAATATTAAAACACTGTTTACACGGGAGAAGAGATCTCAGTACATAGGGTACACCAACACACAACGATGCATGTAGTTTGAGCTCGATCAGCCCCGCTTGACGGGATCGAAGTTAGAGACGGCGACGACGGCGCCGACGATGGCGACGAGGACGACCCCTCCGGAGACGATGCTGAGGAGGAAGTTCTTGAGCGACGGCGAGATCCCCGGCGCGGCCTCCGCGACCTCGGGAAGCACCAGCGCCGCCGCCACGGCAGCCGCGGCCGCCCACTCCTTGGCCGGGTGCTGCTTCTGTTGCGCGGACGCCCGGACGACGACGGCCATCCTCCTGGCCGCCGAACGACGCGGCGCGAGGACCCGGAGCGACGACGCGTTGCTGCCGGCGCAGAGGGGCTTCCCGAGCCCCTGGGCCACGGACAGAGACGCCGCGACGGCGGTGGCGGCCATGGGTCAGGCGCTTGCTCTGGGGTGTGTGCGGACTGCGGACGTGTGGATGGCAGGAGCGGGTGGGGGGGGAGAGAGAGGGACGCAGATATGAGTAGATAGGATGAGCTGGAAGGGCGCCAGGTCAGCCCGCTCGTCTGACGTGGGTGGCCACCCTTGCGCCAAGTGGCCGCGCAGGATAAGGTCTTATCGCGCCACCTGGTGCGTAGTTGGAGTCTGGAGATGAGAAGCAGCCAAACAAGCAGAACGCAACAAATGCTAGCGGCATGTTACAGATTGTTAGTAAAACACAGCTACACGTAATGACCGTCCTAGAGTTTGAATGCCAACCATTATTCAGTCCGGTCTGGTTTTGTGTGCATTTGCAATACCAATTCAGTCGTTTTCAACACGGTTATATATATAAAAGAAAATGGTACCAATCCCTTTTTTCTTTTAAAAAAGGGTTGCCATAGCAGGGGCCTGTCAATGGTGGGAGTTGTTCAGAGTAGAAAAGGTCAGGTGAATCTGATTGCTACATTTATGTAGCTTTTGAGTTTTGACGAACTTTCCTTACAATATTAAGAAGTCTAATAGATTAGCATTGTATAACGACCCTCCCAGAATCACTAACCACCAGTACTTCGCAAATCCATATTTCCAAGGGCATACAATGAGGCAAGATTATGGTGAAAACCAGCACTAAAAAAATAATGGGTGAAGAAAACATTAGTATTTTCAAACAGACACTACAAAAGAGCGAGGTGCCCTTAAATGAGGGAAAGTACACGGAGGAACTCCTTAGACGCATGTAAGTGCTTGCTCCTGCATTTCACGAGTTCCTTCCTTACATTGTCATTTCCTTCCCCTGATGCCCTGATGTGAATCTGCATGAATAAAGCTGTATAAACTTTATTTCTGATTTCATGACTCACGCTCAAGTCATTTAGAACACGAGAAGACAGAAAATGGAAAGTCCATTCCGGCTGTTTACCTGTTAGACGCTTTTTGGAAGGACATGAGATCCATCCTCCACTATCCTAAAGTTTGTATCCTGTATAAAAAGCATATTTGAACTTAATAATATGGAGGAGTGCTAGCAGAATATAATATTCATGATATAAGGCTGGCATCAGCATTTGATAAGTTGCCACAACAATTATGCACCAAATGAAGTTGCACGCACCGAAGTATCTTTTAGAATTCCTACCATTTTAAAATGAAGCAATAAAACAGTTTTTTCCTGTGGTGTAGTTCAGAGTATTCAAAAAGTAGAGGTGAAAAGCAATATAGAATTAAGAAGACCTGGCCGATCTAGACTATATTACCTTAAGTAGCTTGTCCTTCATCGGTGTAGGCACCACTATCTTCTGAATACAAAGCCGCCGGAGAACACGTTGTTCAAGCATAAACTGATACTGAACATCACTGTTGTCAGGTGACACGCTCGCTACGATCTTCTTCTCAATCCCCATCTCCTCTAAATAACAGCAAACATATTAATCACGTGGTTGTTGTTTTTTCCTTTTTCAGTTGACATACGAAAGAGAACAGGCAATTGGGGAATGAACGACGAACCTCCAATGAAGGGAGACTGGAACATAGCATTTAGTTTAGAATGATCTCCAACATCGTGAATCTTGTTTCTTGAATGCATCGAAGCATCAAAGCTAACACCAGGATTATCTCTAGTGATGGACAATGAGAGAAACTCCAGTAAATATATGAAACAGACAACATAGAAGAATGGAGAACAATTGAGGGACACACTGCTTACATCTTTTCCCTCTTTAAAGGTATGACATGATTACGAACTTGGAACAATTCTGCTGAGGTTCCTTGAAGACAGCTCAAGTTTGCAGGAATTTGTGTTGCTACTGCTGAAGTTTTCTTCTGTGCTTCAGAACAATTGAATGCTTCTGAGACATCAGAACATGTTTCAGTCCCATTAATCTCATTCCTGTGAACTGCAGAGAGCTGACATGTTTCTGTCAATATCTTAGTATCTGGTTTCTCAGACGCTTCAATCTCGACTTCTTTCTTATCACTATCTTTTCTTGCAAGCACACCACTGAACTCAAGACCAGCCTGAAAAGTGTCATTGCAAACATAGCTATCCGCCCAAAACGTGTTTGGTTCTGACTCCTGGAAATTGAAACCAGGACTGAATCCATGCCTAAATGAATCCCTGCCAGAAGGCTGTGAGCATGTACCGTGTCGATCGACAGATTGTCTTACAGAATTTGCTGCTTTCTCTGCACAGAAGGTGTCTGCAGTTGAACTGCTGAAACTTGGAAATCTAACTTCTTGCTTCTTCTCCACCTTCTGTCCAAAGAAAGTGCTCATATCAATGTCACTGTGGAGATTCTTGGTCTGAAACGGGTTCAATAATTCAATTTTATCATGAAACATATCTGAAACAGGCTGCTGCAAGTGAATTTCATCTTCAAAAATAGGTTTCTCTGGTCCATGATAAATAGAATGAACTTTTGAAGCAGGCCTCTTTTCAGTTGACTCCACAGTTTGATACAGGTTCAAATCTGGAGCAGCATTGAAAGAAGATTTATCCTTTTGCATCATTGTGCAACTCGATTTATCAGTCAGTCCAGTGGTACTCTTTAAATGGGAAGTAGGAGAATCCCAATTGGAAAATTTCTCGTTAAGTGATAAGCGACATCTTGGTTCTTGAGTTCTTGGCTGCCCAGTAACACCTTGTGACCAGTAATTTGTCTCAAGTTTCTTCTGAGGTGCTGTTTCTTTACTATCCAACTTTTCTGGACTGTTAAATAGTGACCCCCCATGAAGAGGTGCATCCATGTTTGGAATATCCAGCTTATCCAATCTTATATGAAACTCATCATTCTTGTTCATCTCATTCTTCATTGATGGTGATGGCTTCTTGCACGTTCTATCCTTCATCGCTTTGATCCCAAAAAAAGGGGGTAAAGATCAAGATATAGCTTTTCCATATATAATCGCTAGTCCGCTATGAAATGCACCCTATAAAGACTGGCTAGTCTTGGATGAGATAAAAGAAGTCAATATCAATAGTAAAAATGACTGACCTGCAGCAGATGTGCATGATTCTTCACTGCAAAGAACAATTTGGAAAGGATCAGCAACATATTCCTAGAAATTTTGCATGGCATAAGAACAATAAGGAACCAGGAGCCTAGAACCCATTCAGACACAGTTACAAGTACATCCTCTGATACCTTATTGGGCTCCGTCTTTTCTCTGAATCATCGGCCATGTCAAAAGACCAAGCAGAAGGACCAAAAGCGCTATTTGAGTTGGATATTTTCTTACTTGGTGGGTGCCTGGCAAGAATGACAGAAAGATCAGAAGTATTGTATTAACAGAATATGCATGAGGCTTCATTAGTTCATTATGCTTACCTTTCCCACTTGAAAAGTTCAGTGCCCTCATCATCCATCAATGAATGATCAGAAAAAAGATCGTGTGAGGATGGAATTCCTTCAATGAAATTTGAAACACAGATATTTCAGACCACAAAAAAAGGGTAGTCATAAGGTAATAACAGTAAAACAAGTATGCAATGCAATCATACTGCTAGATTAACTTAGTCCACAACATTAAAAAAAATACAAAGAGAATACACAACTAATTCCAAGAATCTCAAAGATATCAGAACAAAAACCGAACAACAGGAATGAAGAACACCATTTTACAAGTATGCTAGGTGGTGGACTAGTGACTGATGAGCTAAGAACTAGTGACGCAAGTTTCAAACGCAAGTGTGGCACCTGGTGCACAAATCCAACGACTAATTCAGCTGCCAATATATTTCCAAAAGGCATTTTAGAAATATCACTAGAAAAGAAGCATTGCATGATTGTGGGACACTGTTTTACAGCCTACTTCAACCATGCTAGGTGGGCCTGTTGCTGATGAACTAAAAAAAAGGTAAGGCAAGTTTTCAAAAGTTTGGCAACGTACCAGAGATAAGTAATGTTCTACTAGTATTGAGAACTTAGGAGAGATGAAATCTTGATTACTTCAGCATCACAGAATAAGTGCACACTAGCTAGAAATCGATTGATAAGGTTGAGCAAAACTAATAGGGAATGCCCACTTTTTTCGTTACAAGAATGTCAATGATCTGTGAGATATGGGAAACAAAAAACATAGACAAAACTCTAACCTGTATTCTCAAATACTGTGCTAGATCTTGTTGAGTTTCTGCAAGAAAAACTATATTATTTGTACTCCATGGAATATGTAAGGCCTATTAGATAAGCCTATGTATATGTGGAGGAGTAACCTTCGCTCTGGAGAGTATCCATCTTTAAATCCATAGTCACTTATATCAAAATGTTTCTCTCTTTGAGTAGGAAGATGATCCTCTGAATTAAACTGATCTATCCTCCAGAGTCCATCATAATTCTCATCAGCAAGATTGCCATCTGATCTATTATGCTTTGCTGTTCAGAACAAAAAAAAAAGTAAAATCACGAACATACAGAGTAATATTTTCTTAGGCCACAAAACCTGTGTTGTCACTCATGAGACTTCGTAATCTACCCTAATAATGCACCGAGTTTTTCTTTCCTACCTCCACACCAGAAAACGTCCCCCGATGAGAAGCCCTTCCTCCATCCACCCAGAAAAGTGTACACCGAAACACAACTTCTTTAAAATGGACTGTCTAGATTTAGCGTGGACATTCTCTCTCCTAACTCAAATCCAAGGGCCAAGATTGCTTGTGTCAACCTCCTCAGCCTCTCCCATCCGCACCCATCGAAAACCCAAAGAAATTGATTTAGCTAAACTTTAATTGATGAACTATATATGTTGTGTTTAGATGCTTAAGTGTTTTCCGGATAATATACATGATCATAAACAATCGTGTGTGACTTAAACCATCGAAAATTGTTGTTGCCTGCTGGTTGTTTTCAAGTGCATCCTTGAAATGAAGCCATGGCGTTAGCATGGGCACTATACTAGTAAGATGGTAAGCAGAACTTACATTGCCAATCTTTTTCAGCTTGAGGTTCGTAAAACATGTCCTCGTCCTCAACATAGAGGTCAGCATTAAGGCTCTTAGATGAATCCGGTAAATAACAGTTAAACTGTTCCCTCCTTTCATAGTCAGTTTCCTCCAATATACTGCCCATTTTTGCTGATGGTCTTCGCTCCTTCAGCATCTTGATACTGGTAATTGAATCCTGTTAAAAGTGATACAAGAAAAGTATCTGCATTATTACAATGAAATGGTCCAATTCAATTAACATCTGGATTCCATAAGAAATTGGTTCTGAATTTGTCATATAGTCTAATGAGAAATGACAACCGTATAAGCTCTATAAGGAGAACTTTCCTCCAAGAAGCTCACCGAAGAATTCTGAGGTAAGGAAACGATACAAAATACTAAAATGAAAGGAATTGACAGCTTGGATCCACCTTAATTACCAAAAATACATTTTTTCCACAGGCATTAAGGGCCTGCTTGGATCACCTTTGGGTTATTAGAATCTGGATCGTTAATGGGATTATAATAATCTAGATTATAGATTATAATAATTGGGTTGTTTGGATCCCTGGATTAGATGGTCTTTTGAGCACCTATAATCTCCTATCAGAAGGTCTGAGATGGATTATAGGATTCCAATAATCTGTTGGTTGGATCACTTAGAGAGTATGTTATCTGATTACTACTAATCCAAAGGTGATCCAAACAGGCACAGGCCCCAAACATCTCTTAAGATTCTTGCCTGCCTATTCCTTTTTTCCCCCAAAAAAAGAGAGATGATTTCAAGGAGTAAGGCATTTGAAACCTCACCAATGCCTTTGTGACATCAAATGGGATAGATCGCTTTGCTTTATGTAGGAGCCGCGTGGGCTTTGGAGGTAAAGGTAAAACCCTGTGTAACCACATTAAATGCAATATAGTTTAGATTTGGATATAGCACTGCACCTGTGTGAAAGCCATGGGCATGACTTGTATCACATGATAAGAATGTTTGTTGTTCTCAAATGTCGAGACATTGTGATTTACCTTAGCTATAACCAATGTGAACAAATTAGACCATTTAGACAACAACAAAAAAAACTATCTGAACTGGACCAGTTGATTGTTATTCTCTGCCTTAAGGGTAAGATATGAATACTGATGGGCTTGATTTCAGCGACACAAATGAGCCTCTGAGGATAATATCTTTAATTGCAAGAAATTTGTTCCTTGAGGCAAATAAAATAACACTTGTCCCATGATTATGGCACTGTTTGCACCTATGGTTACTTTGTTTTGGAGAAGTCTCAAACCAACCATTGAGAAATATCCACAAACAGAAACCATTTTCTGTAAAACTAACACTGCTTATTATTTCAACTTCATCCCACCAGATTAACTTTATATAGATGCAATATTCATATTAGGCATGTTCTACTTAACAGTTTAAGTTTTATCACTCAACCTTTTGGCTGGTCGTGGTGAATGCGGAGGCGTTTCCATCTTGATATGACCAAGGCCTGAAACAGAAGCAGATGGATATCTAATGAACCATTACAATATGTTGTTAAAAGAGATAAAAGGCAGTGAACTAAGGTTGATCAGGGACAATAATAACAACAGGTGCAGCACAGAACTCATACAAACTTCACAACCAAAAAATTTGCTATCAAATCCTACTATGATGAATGAAACAAATGTTAACATAAGGATGCAGTTTAGGTGCAAATCCTTGCAGAATGTATATTTAACAATACATCAGTATATTAAAAGATATACATGCCCACCACCACCAGAATTTGAACTTTAACTGTGAAGTGATCTGCAAGCCTGCATAATATTTCTTCCACTAAGCACAGCAAACTGTCCATTTTCATTTCACAGCCACTAACAATTTTTTAGGAGTAAGCAGTTAAACAAATAACGATTGTTCTTTAATCCAGACAATATGTCATTGAGACATGCACCTTTAACAGAAAATGAAACATGAGGCTCATGGACAGGTCGTGCGGTCGACGTATTCTTTGATCCCTCGTAACTGACCAAATCAATGAGTGAAATTTCTGCAAGTACAAATCATAGTCAAACCTGAGTTTCAATGATATATAACAAGTAGATCAATCTCAGGCTCTCAGCAATGCAACTTACAAATCAATACATAGCAAAAATGGTGTTTACAAATAAACTCCTCAATTACACAGCTACAAACATCAACTGCTCCTTTCTCCTCTAGTTCCAAGCAATAACTGCTAGCAAGACTAGAATTTCTACCATACAAACTTTTATAACTTTGACCACGAATACATAGACTTACGGAGATTCATGACGTACAATAGATTCATCATGAAAACTGATTTTATAATATATAATCATCCTTTTTTTGAAGATTCATATTCTTATAGAAATTTCTAGTCAAAGTGTTGTCTCGTAGACCATGCCTACATGCCAATGTCCTAAATGTAATACATTTGTGATTGGATGGACTACTATTTAAAGATTTTTTTTCAAATAGTTGGACAGACTTGAATGGTAATTCAATCAGTAGGAACAATACAGATGATTTGTAACAGTGAAGGAAACATCACCACTTTGGAGTTCCAGATTTTGATTTTTCTGCCTGGTGCTATAGTTTATGGATGGGGACATTTTACAACCAAGAGGATCTTCATGATAATTAACAGCTGCTGCAACATCTTGATGACCAAAGGGTGAAGACAATCTGCCAATCCACAATACTGTCATATCATAAAACAGGCCAAATGCAGGCACATTCTTACCATACTGTGTGGAGATACTGACCTTGGTTGAGAGCCTGCAGAGTAGAAGAGAATTAATAATTTACGACAAACTTTACTGTAACGAAAGGGCTCATTACACACTTCACAAACTAATATTATCATAAAAGCTCATTCTTCTTTTAGCAGCCAAAGATTCAACAGAGGAAGACATTTATCTACAACTACCTCCAGTACAAATTAGATGCCATCCTAAAAACTGTCCAGCCAACCTTTTAAAATTTAGGCTATGAACTAATTAGGGGAGAAAAAGTTCATCCAACATTTTTTTGTACCTTTTGCTACCATGTTAAATACAGAGATAGGAAAAATTATTGATCAAAATTACTTTCTCAAAACCATAACAGATTCCTATTCAACATGTAGAAAAGACTGGAGGGACCAAGGGAGTGCCTAGTCTGTTAATTTTATGAATCCATATGTTGTTGACAAAGTGCCTATGTCAAAAAATTGAAATACCGTATGCACAAGAAAGTAGTATATTCTTAATTAGTTTACTTGACTGTTTGCACAGAAATGGCACCCTCACCTGCTTCCGTCATGTTGATATTGCATAAAGAAGTGATCATCTTCATCGCCTCTTTAGGAGAAGCGTCTGAAAGAGTGCAATCCACTTGTGGAATAGCTCCCTCTATATCTGATATGGTAATAAAACAATTACACACAAAAAAACTGTCAAGAGTGATACTACTTGTTCTACTTAGCCAGACATTCCAGATATTATACTAGAAGGGTAAAGTGATGAACCGCAGAAAATAAAGTGCTCCACTGAGACCTAAAAAGTTCGAAAAGATATAGGAAACTTACTTGTGGATCCATTATGATGATTGTTTGGAGTTGCCAGATCATTGATGTTTCGAACATCAAGTGATCGATGCTGTTGATCATGTGAAGCTTGATCCCCTGCTACGCCATCCTGATACTGCAGCTCTGGTCGCTGCTGTTGCCGTCGCTTTTGTTCGAAGTACTGCCTCTGTCTGCCACACATTTGTTTGAACAAGGATGATGCTCAGTTCCATCGATGCACCACAGTATGAACTTTTACTAACTGAAATCAGTGAAAGTACCAAAATTACCTGCTCTGTGTTGACTTCCTGGACTGCTCATTTCAGAGGCAGGCCAAACGAGCAAAACGCAAAACCACCCAAACATAACCAAATGTTAGCAGCATGTTACAGATTGTTAAAAACACGGCTACACGTAATGACCATTCTAGAGTGTGAATGCCAACCATCAACGGCCAGTTACAAAATTGAAGCACAAAACAGTCGAAATCGTACTGTTTACCCAGATTAAGTGCCGTGAACCGTGAAGTATAACACAAATCTAAGGTAGAAATGTGGATACTCACGGCGTACACCTTCCTCCTCGAACCGCCCATCCATTGCAGCATCGCGAGCAAGCGGTGAGAAATCACACAACTGCGAAATCAGCACGGGGAATAAACTCAGAACGCGAAATTTCAGCGGTTAAATGATCCAAGGGGCGGATCCAGTAAAGGACATGATTGTACACATGTAAACCCGATAACTTCTGAAAAAAAATCGAAGGATACATTTAACCGCTGGAAATTAGGGTTTGGGTGCTCTGTTTCGCGCAGCAGGAAGGCTAAATAAGGGGTGGGCATACCTGGTGGGTGCTCGTCGCCGGCGAAGGGCCCGACGGAGACCTCGGCACTTGGCGTAGGGAGGCGCGGCGGTCGCCCACGACGCCTAGTCGTCGCCAGTCGCCACTAGAGAGAGAGAGCGCGCGCGCAGAGTGAAAGGGAGAAAGAAAAGGCAGCGGTGAACGCAGTCCGAGTCCGATTCTGTAGCAGGCCTGAATTTCTGATCCGGGCAGCTGTGGAGGCCCAGCCGTCCAAAACACGTTGTCTGCCTCGAGCTTGAGACTTTTTTTTTCGTTTTTGATTTTGCTTTTTTTCCTTATATTTAAATTTTTTTTGGAAATTTAAAATACGGCCATTGCTTGTTAGAAATATTTTTATTTTATATATTTTTAATAAATTAAAAAAACTAAATAAAACATTGACTAGTCAACATATTAGATTGTTTTGTACAATCATGAAAATCACAAATAATAATAGTATTGTGTTTTTTTTCTATCATGAGCATTCTCAAGCCGAGGCACTAACAGACATAACTTTTCTATGGTTGTCTGGCCAGAAAAAAACCATCAAGTTTATAAGCGTTTTTCCCATGCGAATTGTCTAGGACACCAACCAAATAGGCTCTAGAACTAGAAGACAAGCATAGGGCAGTGATCTTTTCGGTTAGTTCTTTTGACCACTTCCACAAATCAAATTAGGGGACATAAATACCCAAGATCATTGTGACCTAACTTATAGAAAACCTTCAAAACAAACTTGTTAGTCACAAACGATACAATTGTCTTTAATCACCTAAACACTTACCACTTGTATAGGGGCTAGGATGTTAAAAAAACTGACTTGTTTTGAATAAAATGACTAGCAAATGTGTTTATGTGTTGTGACGGAACCCAATACTTCTTGAAATTGGACTATGTATCATTGTTGGATGTGAGTTGTTCTAATTTGTATAAGCAAAAGTAGCGAATCCAAGTTACACACAGGACACAAAGGGCGCGATGACACTTAGGGTAATAAAAAAGATGAAGGAAATAATCACTTCTTCTGTCTTTAATATTAGATATATAGATATAAATATACAACCCGTTTCTGGAGAAAAAAGAAAAGAAAAGGTGATTGATTCACGAAACCGATGAGCTTTTCTCTCACTCCCCCCTCTCTCTGTCTCACATCCACATCATACAAATAATATATAGTGGCATGAGCCCCATGTACTTTCGCTAATGATTTCAGGTCTGGCAAATTTTGTTTGAAAACGAACTTCACCATTTCACCCCATGTACTTTCGCTAATGATTTCAGATCTGCCAAAAATTTGTTTAAAAACGAACTTTGCCATTTCACCGATCCATGACTTCGTGCTTAAATATCATCTAACAATTCCCTGTCGCCTGCCATTGACATTCCAAACGAAACTGACGAGGATACAATTTTGATGATCCTGTTGTAACCAAGAGGGTAGTTAACATCTTCTGAAATATTGCTGTCAAAAAAAAACATCTTCTGAAATATCTAAAACCAGTTCCTCGCCACACTCCATGGCTGCCTTTGTCTTGTCGCCAACCAAACAGCTCACAGGTTTTTCTGGCGCCACCACAATTGTAGTGTGGCATTTGGTGGCCGGAACCAAAGCATATGTACTGTACTAAGCCATTGATCTCAATAGCTTCGTTAAAAAGGAAAAAAAAAACTACTTCACGACGCGAACAAATTCTACAGTACTATTGCAGAATGCAGCTGATATCAATGCCTGACTCTGCAGTCTGCACTCGAGACAGGACCCTTGCGCAATGCTTCTTCCGTCCTGCCATGGCCTCTCTGCCATGCTTCTGCGGCCACGACGAGTTTTGCCATTCTAGAATCTGACTTCCGTTCTGTGATCAAG
>Ga0182004_10003272_pt1 | contig 12869 bp, 12 predicted proteins | sample Sormic07211540_1_FD_120479 | JGI IMG/M metagenome (GOLD analysis project Ga0182004, IMG submission 120479) | Endophyte microbial communities from Sorghum bicolor roots, Mead, Nebraska, USA - 072115-40_1 MetaG | ecosystem: Host-associated > Plants > Roots > Unclassified | place: USA: Nebraska... | reverse complement strand
TCGTCTCGTGATTTACAGCTAAACTGTGTAATTAGTTTTTGTTTTCGTCTATATTTAATGTTTCATGCATGTGCCACAAGATTCGATGTGACGGGGAATCTTGAAAACTTTTTGGTTTTCAGGTTGAACTAAACAAGGCCTCACTGAACAGTTTAACATCAGCACTTTCATAATAATCAGTAGTGACTGCTGAGTGCTGACTGCTTTGTCAGAAGAAGAAAGACATACTCTCCATCTATGCTTAGTCAGAGGAACAAATCTATACTCCATCAGTTGTAGTCCAATCACAGCATAGAGGTTAGTCTACATAAGCAAATGTTCAACTAGATGCAATTCCCTGTGATTTTCTATCCTCTCTTATGCAAATCTCTGAATTCCTCCATGCTACTAATTGCTAACACAACACCCTATCACTAAACACTCATTGAACAGTTTGACATCAGCATTTTCATATATAGTAGTAATTAATTAGCAGTGACTGCTGGCTGCTTAGTCAGAAGAACAAATTAAAGCCACACACACCATCAGTCGAAGTCGGATCACATTCACAGCAGAGTCGGTCAGTTAGAAAAGGAACCCAATCCAAGCGAGCAGAGCAGAGCAAGCCGGCCGGATGATCACGAGAGGGACTTGGCCACGGGGGCGGTGGAGAGGAGGCTGGAGAGCAGGCCGACGACGAGCGCGCTGTTGTACGTCGTCGGCTCGTTCTGCTGCACGTTCTCCCTGTCGTCGACGAACGAGTCGTTCTTGAACGGCCCGCCGACCAGCGCGCCGGTGGCGACGTTCGGGTTGGGGTCTGGCGACTTGAGCCACTTCTGGCCGTCGCAGCCGGTGTCGACGTCGGCGGGGATGGACGCGCCGCGGTGGTGCACCCGCTGCGGGTAGGTGTCGCCGAAGCCGACGAGGTAGCTCAGCTTCATGGGGTTGTCGCCGAGGACGTAGTCCGCCTGCGACTTGGCGAACTTGCGCAGGTCCAGCGCCGTGAAGCTCTTGCCGCTGCAGGTCAGCTCCGACTTCCCCGACGTCGCCATGTAGTTGCTGTAGACGTTGGCGAGGAACGCCGACGCCACCGGGTGCTGCAGCGAGTCCCACTCCGCCACGTACAGCAACCCCCCTGCAAGGTTTGCTTCATCAGCTGTCAAATCTACAAAATTTTACCAACCAACCAAAATCACCACATTTCGGTTTATTACCTTCTGTTCTGAAGGCGGCCGTGTCCGACTCCGGCAGGAGAATGCACATGACGGCTTCGGCGGTGTCCTTGTACGATCCAAGCACCTCGTCTTGTCCGGCATCAGATCCATCTGCGGCGAAGAACCTCACCCTTGACAAGAGAACCTGCAGTTCGTTCGTTCGTTCGTTCAAGGCAAAATGTTGCAAAGATTTCAAATCAGAATGAACGTTCTTGAATTTTCATCATATTATAAAGAAAAGGAAGTTACAAACAAACCAAGATTTGTCTACCTCGGTGCCGGCGCGTTTGTCGTCCCAGCTGAAGTACCTGGGGTTGCCGAGGTCGGCGAACTGGTCGGCGTTCTTGCCGGTGGCGTAGCTCAGGTAGCTGTGGTTGCCGGTGGCGTGGTACAGCCAGCTGGCGGCCCACAGGAGCTCGTCCTGGTACGTGGTGGAGTTGTAGTAGGCGCTGAGCTCCGGGAACGTGCGCGTGTACGAGCCCCGGTGCTTGTCGGCGAACGCGAACAGCCGCTCGGCGTGGTCCAGGAGCGACGACGCGTAGGTCGCGTTGGCGGGCTTGTACACCATCGACGCGGCGGCCATGGCCGCCGCCGTCTCCGCGGCCACGTCGCTGCCGGGGGATTTCGCGGTGATCTTCGTCAGCGGCCTCTTCTCCGACATCGTCTCCGGCCGCTCCCAGCACTTGTGGTCCGATTTCGGGTCGCCCACCTGATCAATCAATGATATCCGATTCACCTGGACGCGATCAGGACTGTAGGACGGAGGAGGAGGACGAGATGCGAGATCGTCGGGACGCACGCATCGATCACCTGGATGTAGAGCACGTCGTCGGAGGGGTGCGCGTTGACGAGGAACTCCATGATCCAGCCCAGCGCGTCCATGGCGGCGTCGCGCTGGTGGGCGGCGCGCATGGCGTCGCCGTACTCGAGGACGGACCACGACAGCATGGTGCCGGTGAACGCCAGCGTGAAGCCGAACTTCATGTGGTCGCCGGCGTCGTACATGCCCTTGGACAGGTCCAGCTTGGCGTCCTCGCCGTCGCGCAGCGCCGAGTCCCCTCGCCACGGGATCGTGTTGTTCACCAGCTTCCCGGCTGCTTCGTTCATCGATGGATCAAGACATGCATGCATGGGCCGTTAGCTAGCTGACGATTGGCGGAGATTATTTGACGATCGAGGTCGATCGAGGGAGGATGATGGGTCATGAATGGATCGGGAATTGCGCCATTGCGGCACGTACGTACATTTCTGGACCTGGAAGAAGCGGAGCGCCACGGCGAGGGCCTCGGCGTACTTGGGGTCCGGCACGCCGGGGATGGGGAAGACGTTGCCGCCGTCCTTGTAGCGGGCGAACACGATGGCGGCCGTGACCGCGAGCGCCAGCAGCGTCAGCACCAGGAGCCAGCAGCAGCACCGCACGGTGCAGCCGCAGCAACACCGCCGCGCCATTTATTGGTCGTCGCCCGCGGAGCTCCGCCCGCCGCCACCACCACCACCAGATCGATTATTCAGAGGCGCGGCGCGACCGCGAGAGAGAGACGACGACGACGACGACGACAGGAAGGAGGGACAACAACGGCCATCCGCGGCCGGGTACGATCCCCTCGGCTGCGTCAACCGATCATCCAGGCGCGCCGGGAACGAACGAATGGGTAGCCGCCACGTACGTGCGCGCGTAACGGGCCGGGTAACCAACTGCGCGCGCGCGCGGGGCGGGGGGCGGGCAGGACGTGCCGCCGGCAATGGCGTCGGTTGGTGGGAGGTGGTAGGGAGTTAGAGGCTGGCCATGACCGTCTCTTTCTTCGATCGATCACAATTCACAGATCAGTTGCTTTGCTTGCGGTTGCGGTTCCTTTTTTTTTGTGGGTGCATGGGAACACCATGGGCGAGGTTGCAGTTATGCACGAGCACAAATGTTGACACCTAAACGAGACGATTCACCGTCATTCCGTCAAACTACGCGCGGTTGAGATTGGCCAGGGTCCACAGTGACACTGGAGTACAGTTTTATTTATTTTTTTTTGGAAGGGAAACACAGGATCGGAGTACAGTTTGTTCAGGATATTCGGACGCCAACTGTTACCTACATAGAAAAAACTGTGGAGACTCACTCCGTTTGGCACGGCACTAGTGAAGGTATGGGCTTCACCTCCATAAATAGCTCAATCGGTTCTCCTAGTGCCGTGCCAAATCGGTTTGTGCCACTTTTTGACTTGCTAGTTTTGTGTCACTTTTTTCAACTCTAGTACCCACAAAACATGACTTCATAGTGCATTTATTTGAACACATAGGGTCTGCTTACTTGATGTATTTTTCCCAAAGCTAGCAAATCAAAAAGTCACACAAGTTTCATTAGGATATTTGGAAGAACAACGAGAGCATACCAGATGTTATAAATAAAGTGGACTAAAGAGGGCAATAATAAGTATGTAATGATATATTTCTCATTGTATTCCATTTTGATTTTGATTTTTTTTTTTCCCGTGGGCACAATTTTATGCAAACAAAACCCTTGAACGCGCCTACAAAGGCCCATCACTACTCCAATATCATCATCATCAGGCCCACAAAGGGCCCATAGAGCGACGTAGGCACCTCCTAATCGAAGAGAACCAATCAAAGCAAGCTGAATTCTCCTCCACAGAGAAAAGAGACGGAACAAGGAAGCGCAAAACCCAATCAGGGTGGGTGAGAATTGAGAAAATCGAAGGAAGGGGAAAGGCGATGAGCTGATAACGACGAGGAGCAGCTAGCGTCGCGAAGCCGCTGAGCCCCAGCGCGAAGAAAGCGAGCGCACACCACAGGCCGCCGCAGCGGCAGCGGCGCCGGCGCCCACCCGATCCGCCGCCGCCGCCGCAGGCGACCGCGTGCTCACGCCTCCGGTCGGAAGGTACGCCCCCCCCTCCCCTGATGAATCCCTCCCGTTCCCTTCGCGAATTCACTCTCCCCGGGTCGAATTCGTCGCGCGCAGATCCGTTTATGCACTCGATTTGATTCCAAGCGTGTTCGTGTCTGTTTTCCCCATTCATTTCCAGGAGGGGGGGGGGGGGGGGGGAGTGCAAAATCGAGCAGCCCCCCCCCCCTCCCGCGAGGCAGGCTGGCGGGGGTGTGTGGTGGCGGTTGTGGACGGCGTGGGGGGGGGGGGGGGGGGGGGGGGGGGCGGGGGGCAAATCCATGGAGCAGCCCGCCGCTTCCGATCGGAGCGATGTCCCGGCCGGGGAGTGCGAATGGCGGGAGGAGCTGCGGCAGCAGCAGTCGCAGGTGGACGCGCTGCGGGAGCGGCTCGTGGAGGTGAAGGTCGGGATGCGGTGCTCCGACGGCGACTCCCGGAGGGAGCTCGACCACCTGTGCCGCAGGGTGAAGACCATCGCCACGCTGCTGGCGTACCTCAAGTCCAAGGCGAGGATCATGGCGATACCGCACCTCGCGCACACCTCCTGCGGGATCAGGCAGCAGGAGGGCGTCGGGTACGTCGACCGGCACGGGGTGCCGCTGGCGGACTGGCCCAAGGGCAGCGCCGAGCCTGCGCCCTCCGGGGGAGGTTCCGGTGATGGGACCGCGGCGGAGGGCGGTGCTGCTCCTCCTGTGCACGGCGATGCCGCTGGGGGTGATGTGGATGTGGATGACATTCTCAAATCCATCCGCGTGGTGACTGATGTGATGGAGTCGCTTGTGAAGAGGGTGATTGTGGCTGAGTCTGAAGCTGCTAATGAGAAAGAGAAGGTGAGGATGGGGTTGGAAGAGATCAGGAGAAAGACGTTGCAGGTCGAGACTATGTCTGCCAAAGTCGAGGAGATGGAGAAGTTTGCGGTGGGTACGAATGGGATGTTGAATGAGATGAGGCAAAGGGTTGAGGATATGGTGCTGGAGACCACTCGGCAGAGACAGCGGGCTGCTGAGAATGAGCAGGAGCTTAGTCGGGTAAAGCAGGATTTTGAGTCACTGAGAACTTATGTTAGCACTCTGGTTAGTGTCAGGGAAACTCTTCTCTCATCAGAAAAGCAATTTGAAACAATGGAGAAACTCTTTGACAGGTAAATTTTGCAACGGTCAAGCTGTGTTTAATTATTGTTCTTTTTATGAGTGCATAGCCAAAGTTCAAATTTACTGGGAGAGAACAATCTAGAATTTGAAGAAACGGTCTGATTGGATGGCTTAAAACTATTTAGTCTCATTTTTCATGTAAAGTTTGAATAATGAAGGGTCCACTCTTTCATTACATAAAATTCCGGAAACATTGCCATTATAGGAATTGGGTATGATGCAGCTGCTACACAGGATGGTTTTACAGTTCCATTCTTTGACACAGTAGTTACTCTGTAGGACTGATGAAGTTTAGAGAATCCGCAATGACACTGCATGAACTGTAGTTTTTTTTTCACATTCACAATGATAAATTGGTATGAGTTCTTGCAGCTGCCCCGAGGCCTTTCTTATGTTGGCATTTTCACACTATTATTTGCTAAGTAGCAAATATCTCATTGTCTATACTCTATGGGCATAGAACCCAAAACATCTTCAACTGCATCACACATGTTCACCATTTTCTCCATGGTTAATAATTTCTGATGCTACGTTGTTTTGTGAGAGTTCATTAAATATTGCTGCTTGCACTGGGTCTGGTTAACTATCATTGTATCTTTGAATAAAATACATACTCTTTGATCTGATTGTCAACACCCAGAAAATATGGTGTTAAAATAAGGTATTGTGGTAGCACATCCAGTTCCTCTTGCTCCACATTCTATTTTATCGTAATAGGATTGCTCCACACTCCAAAGTGCACTAGTTCAGGGATCAAGAAGATGCATACCTAAAGGCATACAAATTTGAATGATAGTCTAACAACCTGCTTTTACTGGTCTGCATCTGGATGCAATACAAAACTACTGCTTTCTGAACCTGATAGATTTTAGTTTCTTAATAAGCTTCCTGCTACTCAAACACTAGCAGAATGGGTCATCTAGTTGAGAAAATGTATATGAAAGGTGGAAAAAAATAGAAGTCACATTCTAGGGATAAGAAAGAAAATATCATATGCTTCTTCATTTTCTTGTGTCTATTTTCTTCTTTTTCTTGTTTGTTTTTGGTGCTTTGATACAGGTGTAGTCAGTTTGTTGTGGTTATAAATTCTCCAGAGAAGTCTGGTGAAATGCTCCTCCTCTAACCCTCATGGAAGCAAGGTCCATGCTATTTCTGCATGTGCATGAACACATTTCTAGATATAATGGAGAGCATGCTTTGGTACTTTGGCTAGTCTTCCAAACTGTTAGTCTTTACTTTACCAAGTCAAGTCTGTTTAGCAGATGGCAGGCAAGTCCTGTTTATATTCTGCTACATAGCACTCAAATTTTAACTCTTTAACTGTACTCATTCTGAAATTGAGTTTGTTGTCATTGTGAACAGATTAGTTGCCAAGACTAACCAGCTCGAGAGTGAGAAAGCTCAGAAAGAAGCTGAAGTCCACAAGGTGATGGAGGAGAATGTGAGGCTACGCGCTATGCTTGACAAGAAGGAGGCGCAGCTCCAGGCGATGAGTGAGCAGTGCAAGTTTATGGCGCTGAATCACCACAACTAGCAGGCAATGGGCCTGAGGCTGCTACCCTCACCCTACTGATGTACCTTACAAATTACATTTACATTGTTGATTGTTGTAATAGAGAAAGAAGAAAGAAAGAAAGAAAGAAGAGATGCCGTGGGATACAACTCATGCCGAGGCCTGAGTTTCATGGCTGTAATTCTTGGTGCAAACAATTGTTTCTTTAGGTGTGCTGCTCTCCTGAACTGTAACTCTGACATATTTTTTTTTCATGATAAACAAGGTGTGTAGAATACCCGGTGCCATCTGTCTAACTTCGTAACCTGACTGCAAGTATCATCATTGTGCTTGCCTTAGCTGGATACTATTTTAACCAGGGTGCTGTGAACGACGACGCTAAAGATGATATTGAGGGACATGCCGCAATGAAGCTGAGTTTGTTTGGATGCTCTGTATCCATCTCAATCTATATGGGTTGAAGTGGTTTGGTGTGAAAAAATTAGTTCAAAATCCATACCAAACCATTCCAACGTACATGGATTAAGGTAGATACAATGGTATTCAAACAAGCCCTAAAACATAGAATTTAGGTCGGACCACTTCATCTTGATTGTATTTTTACTCTATTTATTTAGAAGATGTTTTTACGGAAGCTGTACAGAGAGTACACGATGGCCTGGTGACAGGATTAGGAACATAATCCCCTGTTTGCACACAAGATTTCGTATAGAACGTGTAGGAATTTCATATAGGAATAAGTTTAAGGCCTGTTTAGATCCCTTCAAAAAATTTTTTTACAAGATTTCTAATCATATCGAATTTTGCAACATATGCATGGAACATTAAATATAAATAAAAAATAATTAATTGTACAATTTACTTATAAATCGCGAGAAAATCTTTTAAGACTAGTTAGTCCATAATTGAATATTGTTTGCCAAATACAAATAAAATTGCTACAATGTCAAAATAAAAAAAAATCTAAACATGCCCTTAATTTCGCAAAAAATAAGCACCACATGATGGAGAACCTGAACGTGCTGCCAAACAAAGCAAAAGCAGTAGCGAAAATAAATTTGTTGGATGTCACATCGGATGTGTCGAAAGGATATCGAGAGAAGTTTTTGAAACTAATAAAAAACAACTAGAAACTGCAAGACAAATCTATTAAGGCTAATTAATCTATCATTAGCACATGTGGGTTACTGTAGTATTTATGACTAATCATGGACTAATTAGATTTAAAAGATTCGTCTCACGTTTTACAACTAATCTGTGCAATTATTTTTTTATCTACATTTAATGTTCTATGTATATGTTTAAAGATTTGATACAATGGATTAATTTTTTTTTAAGGAAACTAAACAGGGCCTACAAACACGAGGAGAAGGAAAACCCAAAGCCGCTCGGCTGTCTGCGACGGAAGCCTTGTTAAGATGCCAAAAAGATTTTAGATTTTGCTATTATAGCATTTTTGTTGGTTTGTGACAAATATTGTTCAATCATGGACTAACTAGGATCAAAAAATTTATCTCGTGATTTATAATTAAACTGTGTAATTAGTTTTTTATTTTCGTCTATATTTAATGTTTTATGCATGTGTCAAAAAATTTGATGTGACAAAGAATCTTAAAAACTTTTTTTTGTTTTTGGTTGAACTAAACCAGGCCTAAATCCAACTGCGTCTGCGTGCGTGGACCTCGTTTTGCTCACGCGGCGACTGGCTCCTCCTCCTCCTGTTCCTGTCCTGCTAGGCTGCTACTGCTACAACTACTTGTACCCGCGCCGCGCACGCCCATCCCTTCGCGCACGCAACGCAAGCACAGACACGCGCGATCCGATCCGATCTGCGCCCCCCGCCGGCTATCCATCCATGGCGACTAGGGTTTGGCTCACCGCCCTCCTCCTCGCCTTCCTCCTCGCCGCCTCCCCCTTCACCGCCCGAGGTAACAGCAGCGCGCCGCTTCCCCCCTTCCCTTCTCTCTCCTCCTTCGCTTCCCGCCACTCAGATCCGCCCCCGCTAGTCGTGAATTCCGCGCTAGATCTGCGCGCGTCGCTTCTCCGGCGTGCGGAAATGGAGCTGATCTGGCTCGGCTAGGCTACGGCAGATTGGGACTCGGGACGTGTGCTCTGTTGGGGGGTAGATCGGTGGTTTTGAAGGGGGTTTGGACGCGTTGGTCGGTGTACAGAGTGGGGTCCTAGATGCGACGGGTTGGGGGGTCTTCGGGAACCTTAGTTGGCAGAGTTTTTGGCGAAGTTTATGTGATGCTGACTTCCTCAATTGGGTGAATCTGTGCTTGCATGTTGCTAGCGAATCGTCTGAGGATTGGCTGTTATTGGAATTTAACGAAATTTCTCGATAAGATTTCATTGCTGTCATGCAGACTGTAATTTTTTCAGTAGGTAAAAATTTTAAAAATACAACATCAGTGCCTTTTTTGTAATCCCATGCGACTCGACAAATGCTTATGAAAGTAGAAGCTGTCACCGTTCACATTAGACAATTAAAGTGAGTAGCATGGGTTTAAATTTTCAAGTGCTTTTACATCATGGTGAACTCATTTGCACCACAAGTCTTTTTAATCAGCTAGGATAAGTTCTCCCTCTGTGTTCTATCATTGACTCATTTTCACAATAATGGTCTTGTACCTGAAGTTCAAAGTGGATATTGTTGCTAATGGTAAAAGTTACTGTCTCTGCAAGTATGCTTTATCCTGTTTCTCAACCCAACATTGCTGATAACTATTGAATTGGCAAATATATTGTTTTTTTTTCTTTTGTATTTTGTTTAACAAATGTCTCATTCTCTCCATATCCATAGTTGATACTACTCTGCATACACTCTGCCTTCCTTACCATGTCTTTTGCACTGAATTGAGCTTTCCTCCCCTTTGTACAGTTGCTAGAGCTGATTCTGAGGAAGATGCTGCTGCAGCTGAGGTTGTTGAAGGGGCTGATCTAGGTATTGTGGGTGATGATACACAGGTTTCCAGTGATGGACCTTTAAGCCCTGCTTCTGGTGTAGAGACAGTAGTTGTCTTCCCCAAAAATGCTGGCAAAAGTGAGTATACTTTCAAGTAGCATCCATTATTTTTATCTTATAGTTTACCATGGTCTCTGTATTTATCACTTGCGATAAACTCTAAACTGGAATCCATGAATATCTGCAGCACGTGATGTTCCTTTAATTAATCTATCTCATGATCACGTATTCACAGTAACCAATAATTCCTACCTTTTTTATTTTGTTGCAGTTGTACCAGCAGGTGAAGAAACTGAATTACTAGTTGGTTTGCAAAATGACGGTAACCATAATTTTCCTACCCATTTTTTTCTTTCTTTTCTCTTTCTATAGCAAATTGGCATTAATTCCCTTTTATATACTATACAACTTTTCCTTTTTGCTGGTGGCTCATGTTGAGTCCCATTTCTAGTCTAACCCAACTTGGTTGAGACCAAAAGTCTTTGTTGCTGCTTTCGTTGGAGCAACTCAGTGTTTAAGATAGAATTAGCAGTAAGCTTGGCTTACATCTGTCTGTTCACGCAGAATTTGTCAAGTGCATGCTTATGTGTTCTATGTATTGTTTTGTTCATATGTGGTAACTCAGTGCAAGTTCATGTTCATTTCCATTTATGGTAACATGAGGTTCTTAAAATTGATTCAGTTATTCAATGTTGGCCAGCTAGTTTGTATATTACTAGTTTTGTGTAACCATCATGTTGTCACTGTTGAAAGAAACTTGGTTGTACTTGAACTAAATGGAGAACATAGATTGCAAGGCATGGTTGGCCCTTAACAGTTTAATTTTTGTTCGATGGATGTTTCTATACTCTTCATCCCACATTTAATTGGATACTTTCACTTTGGATAGTTGGATATATTAGGTTTACCACATATTCATTTGTGGCTAGAAGAAGCACCACGATGCATGTAATCAAAATTTAGGCATCGTTATGCCGGTGTTCATAGTTAATGTCACAGTATCTTAGCAACCCCCCTCCTCCCACTTCTTTTGGGTACTGTGGGCTTTTACGGTTTTATCGCCTTCACTATTTTGTTGTCATCCTAATTCCTGTGTATGCTTACATCCTTTGCTTACACTTTGTTTACAGGTGAATCAACTTTGAATGTTGTTGCTGTTCATTCAACTCTCCATCTTCCTTTTGACCATCGTATGTATGGCCAGAACCTTACTGTTCAGGTGAGGAAAGAAATTTAGTCTCCTTATTGTCATCTTTTATTCTTGCTGAAGTAACTGTCTCACTTTTTTGATATATACATCATCTGACCAGTTTTTTAAGTACCTGTGGCCCTTTTTTGAATAATATTAACAACTTTTTATCACCTGTTTTTTTCCTACAGAATTTCTTCAATGCATCAGTTCCTGTTTCTGTGCAAGCAACCTTCCCCTATAAATTTGTTGTGAGCAAGTTCTTGCAGGTGTGTTAAATTTTCTTTTACCTTTGAAACATTTCATTTCATGATATTCATGTTTCTTTTACCTTCAGTGCATAAGTTTGTTACCATGAATGAATATCTAATGCTTTGTGCCCTTGCAGCCTGGAGCCTATGATCTGGTTGGTTACATAGTGTATGAGATCGACCAGCACCCTTACCAGAATGTGTTCTACAATGGCACTGTCGAGGTCGTTGAGGCTGGAGGCTTACTCAGTGTTGAGTCGGTGTTCCTCATCACCCTTGGAATTGCACTTCTTGGTCTCTTTGGATTGTGGGCATATGGCCAGGTTCAGCAGTTCTCGAAGGTAAGCCTAAATTTCTTAGGGTCATCTGTACCTTTCTTCGGTAAATATAAACTGTTCAGCATTCAATAAACCATAGGGAGGTGGTAATTCAGGTTGTTTCTTTGTGATTTACCTGAATCCCAGTACATTCAATGGTCAAAAGTTTACTTGAACGGGTAATGTTGACCTCTGATTATTACTCTAGAGTTGAACTACACACCCATAAACAGACTGAAATCATACACTAATTGTGTGTGGTGCATAATTTGCGTATTTAGTTATCAACTTGTTTTGGTGCTGATTAATACCCAAACTCATCGTGTGCACTGATTTGTAACACCGCTCTCTTAAGTCATTTTTTTAACTGAATTGTTTCTTGGTTGTAGAAAACAAAGAAGGCCCCAAAGGTGGAGCTCGGAACTGGAACAACTGATGCCAACATCGATGAGTGGCTGGAGGTATGTTCTTGGTCACTAAACTGGGGTAAACTTGTTTCTGGAAATGAGACCCATGACAAGAGCTGACACGCCTTCCCTCTTTTACCTTGCAGGGCACTTCGTTTGTGCAGAGAAGCAAATCCAAGAAGAAGCAGACCTGAGGCTCTCCAGACTAGCTAATCCTTTTGAGGGTCTAGAATGAAGCATTTGAGGGTAGCCCTTCACAAGTGACTTTTGCAGAAAGATAGATGCGTAAGGAGGTGCTGAAAACTGTAGTTTCGTGGTCGAACATCTTTGTTGACACCATTTTTCGACCTTGTGTACTTTACATGGAACTTTTCTTCAAACAAAATTTTGTTAAAAAAAGGTATATGCTGTTGCCGCTGGAATTGCTGATCATATTCGCTGCATTTTTCTGTCATGACCACCCCAGGATTTTTCTCTGTTGGGTTGTGTAGCCGAAGTCGGCAGGCAAGCTGAAATTGTTTTGTGCATTATCCTTATGCTTGTTCTCCATAGCTTGGCATGGTCGCGACACGCATGGCATTAGGCCTTGGGGAAAGCCAGCAAGTCGATCAAACGCGTTTCCTTTTTGTTCATGCCGAACTCAATTTACAGACTTGAGTACTTTACTGACTAGTGACTAGGATGACCTCAATAAGGCCTTGTTTAGTTGCGTAGACTTTTTGGTTTCGGTACTGTAACACTTTCTTTTTTATTTGATAATTATTGTCCAAACAAGGATTAATTAGACTCAAAAGTAACACTTTCTTTTTTATTTGATAATTATTGTCCAAATAAGAATTAATTAGACTCAAAAGATTTATCTTTATAGATAAACTGTGTAATTAATTTTAATTTTTGTCTATATTAAATGCTTCATGTATGTGCCGCAAAATTTGATGTGACGGAGAATCTTGAAAAGTTTTTGGTTTTGGATGAACTAAACAAGACCTA
>Ga0182004_10003271_pt1 | contig 12869 bp, 12 predicted proteins | sample Sormic07211540_1_FD_120479 | JGI IMG/M metagenome (GOLD analysis project Ga0182004, IMG submission 120479) | Endophyte microbial communities from Sorghum bicolor roots, Mead, Nebraska, USA - 072115-40_1 MetaG | ecosystem: Host-associated > Plants > Roots > Unclassified | place: USA: Nebraska... | reverse complement strand
CTCCTCTCCCCCGCCGCCGGTGCACCGACATGGCCGTCCACCACCTTCTCCGCCGCGGGGTCTCCAGCGGCTCACCGATCCACCCTCTCCGCGGCCTCTTCCTCGCCTCCAAGGTACCTGCGGCTCCTCCCCTCGCCCTTACCCACTGCCCTCGCCGTCACACCGGTCCTTGATTTCGTGCGTGCTTCTTTCCCGGCGGCGCAGGAGCTTGGGCGGCACCCGTTGAGCTCGGCGGCGGCGGGAGACGCAGCGGCCGAGCTGAGGAGCGCGCGGGAGGACGTCAGGCAGCTGCTCAAGGCAACCTCCTGCCATCCCATCCTGGTACGGTAGTTCTTTCTCCTCGTGCCGAGGCTCCCTGCGGTTGGAGCAGACAAGTGATTGTACTGTGGGATCTTGTTTATTCATCTAGCCACCCAGAGATTCTGCATCTCTACAAAGTCTCTCTCATGTTTTCGTTCAATTGATGAAATAATAATACTCTGCAACCTTTTGTTTTGGGTAAGGAAGGAACTCGGTCGATTTAGTTGGCCATATTTTTACTCAGCTGACCACACATCAGTTTATGCAACAGAGTTAGCTTTGGGAGATGTATTAGTGCCCCAAATGCACTGTTCTTTCTGTTTATGCTAGATTAATTTTGGTATTTTTGCTTGTGTGCACATTACTGTTTTCCTCTTCGCGAATCGCAATCCAGCATTAGCTGCTTCAGCCTCCGGGTTGCTTAGATACGACTTACGAGTTATATTTTTGTTCAGGTTCGATTAGGTTGGCATGATGCTGGTACCTATGACAAGAACATTCCTGAGTGGCCCAAGTGCGGTGGAGCTAATGGTAGCTTGAGATTTGAAGTCGAGTTAAAACATGGGGCCAATGCTGGTAAAGCTTCTTCTCAATCGATTAACTGTAACTTCATGATGAGGGGATACTCTTACATTTAGTTTCATAACAGGTCTTGTGAATGCTCTGAAGCTGATCCAATCGATCAAGGACAAGTTTTCAGGTGTTACGTATGCAGATCTGTTTCAGCTTGCCAGCGCCACAGCCATTGAGGTCCCTTAAAATTGCTCCAGCTTGCCAATGATTAGGTGATATTTATTCATAAATTGTTTCTTGTTAATGACAACTGACTGGTTGTTCTGGTTTCTTTCATTTCAGGAAGCAGGTGGCCCCAAAATTCCGATGATCTATGGAAGGGTTGACGTTACTGCCCCTGAACAATGCCCACCAGAGGGGAGGCTTCCTGGTCAGTAATAATGAATTTTTGACCGATCTTAACTCATATACCATAGTGCCAATTTATGTTGAGTCTGACTCAGAATCCAGAACCTAGAACATAGGGTTGTTCCTTGAGTTTCATTTGATTGATGTTAATCCAAGCATACTCTTACAATCATTGCTTAGTGATTGAAACACCGAATCGGTATCTGATTCATTAACCTTTGTATGGTTGTGCTCAGAGTTCCACCACATAGCAAACTTTCAGCTAACTCCCCGATTAAAACATCGATACCTATCTCTTATCAAATCATTATCATATTTAAACCCATAGATGACTTGTATTTGCTTGCTTAGTTGTTCATGAAAGTTTGGCATGTTAGCACACTGGCAGCTTTCAACAGATTAATATTACCAAAGTTTATGATCCATGTCACAGAAAATATACTTTGTCCTAGTCCTGGACATCATCCACTTTAAGCTGAGACACATCCTATCAGATTTATGGTACCTAATGTTTATTTGTCTTCAAGGTGCAAATTTGGCACACCAAAAACTAAAATACAAACAAAATGCTGATGCAATATTGGAAGTAGAGGATGTAAATACAGCCCTGGCTAACTTTAATGGTATCCCTTTTCATTCCACCAGTGTTTGTTGGGTTATCTGTAGTGCCTCCAAATTCAGCTTTTGAGATGCTTAGGACAGATTAATCTATATTCTTTTGGAATTTAATTAGTAAGATATGAAGGTAGAAACAAGCTAAAGTCATAGAACAGTGTTATGTGATCTGTAAAGCATAAGTCTTTTTAAAGAATTACCTTTGTGGGATTTACAGTCTGGTCAAATCAAATGGCTGAACATGCAGAGTGCACAGGGTAAATTGTTTCAAGTTCCCACATCCTACAATGTAACAAAATATTGAGAAGCTGCGCTACCTAGAATAGAATCATGTTCATACAGTTGTCTTATGGTCATAGAATTCAAAATGACACTGCACATTATCTTCCTAAGCATTGCAATTTTCTTGTTTCAAACACCCCTATCCAGTGGTTCCTGATTGATCTCTTCATGCCATATAATTATTTAAGTTGACAGTTCAACACTATACTGCCAATGCTTTGTTTCTGTACAGAAGATTTTATTCCAAGGTTACTCATATTTCTATTTTCTCACCCATGCAGCTGCTGGCCCACCTTCACCTGCGGAACATTTGCGTGAAGTATTCTACAGAATGGGCCTGAATGACAAGGTGTGAAGTGTGAACTGAATGCTGTGTTTAAATTAGACTCGGCATAATTCTATATTTGCTAGTTACAACTATTTTCCGTTCTGTAGGAAATTGTTGCACTGTCAGGAGCTCATACACTTGGACGGGCAAGACCAGAGCGTAGTGGCTGGGGTAAACCAGAAACAAAGTACACTGTATGTAACCTACAGATTTAATCATGTGCTGTCCTTTTTTTCAGTTATTGCATTTGCATGCCTGTCCCTGTCCTTCATAATTTACTTATTATATTAGGGAGTAAAATGTGAGTGTAACCAGTATTTTTTATTCGTGCTAGACTGCTAGTTAATTTCTTGTTTGGCTTTGTCCTACTGATTGGTCCTTGCTTATACATTTGCTGCATGGACACCATATTTGATTACTTGTCTGTGCTGTTATCTGATAAGACATTATTGTCTACTCTGCCCGCTTTTCACTATATTGTGGTGTGTCTGCTAGCTTTCTCCTCTATGGATCTTATCTATATTCTCTCCACCATTATTCTTGTAAAGATGCTCTTTGTGTGATTAGTACACTAATAGCACCTTCACATTTATACAGTCTTGTTTGCTGAATGGTGATGGAGTGGTGTTACCTCACTCATTTGTTAATTGTTCTTTTGTTTGATACTTTGATATGCCAGAAAGATGGACCTGGTGCACCTGGGGGGCAATCTTGGACATCTCAATGGCTCAAGTTTGACAACAGCTATTTCAAGGTATTGTCCATAAGTTTGCCATAGGATACCTTTCAATCATGTAGCTTTAACAAAAATGTGGGCATAACAATTCAGGCTATCAAAGAAAGGCGAGATGAGGACCTCCTAGTTCTGCCTACTGACGCTGTGCTGTTTGAGGATTCCTCATTCAAGGTTAGTGAAGGTCCTCATGTTGCAAAAAACTGCACATATCTAGCTTTTCTCTTGGACCAAGTCTCATGATGACTTTTCATACTTGAAGATCTATGCTGAGAAATACGCCACGGATCAGGATGCATTTTTCGAGGACTATGCTGAAGCTCATGCCAAATTAAGCAATCTTGGGGCAAAATTTGACCCGCCAAAGGTAAAAGGATTCATGACACTTTCCAGTCTTGAGAGGTGGTCAGGTACTCAGGTCATGTAACATGCTTTTCATTGAAATGTTTGCAGGGCATCTCACTTGAGTAGATGTGGATGAAGGCGACTCGACAGGGTCATGTTCCTTTGCACGACCATTTTCGAAGGTTTTGCATGGAAAACTTGTTCGAGTTCATTGACGGCCCCAGAAGAAGGATTCACTGATTAAAGGAAGATTTTTGTGCTGAGCATGCTCTATTTGAGTAGTATGCTACACTAGAATAAAGAGGCATCCGTCATTTCAGGATAAATATTTGTCACACTAACCGACGTTTACCTTGGTTGCATGGTACTGCATTCAGCTTACCAAATGAATGTTCCCACCGAATTGAACCAAATTTTGTTCTTCCATGTGTCCTGTTTGTCATTTATGCTAGATTACATGCGCAAATCTTATGACACTCAAATTTGAGTTTTATTGAGATGACATATACTCTCTCCGTCCTATTGAAAATGACGTTTTGAACTCCATGCCATCTTGTTTGACTGTTTGTCTTATTCAAAATTTTTATATAAATATTAATTATTTTGTTATGAGTAATTCATTTATTTTATAATTTGTAAAAAAAAATAAATAAGATGAATGATCAAACATGGTACCCAAAAGTTAAAAACGACACTTTTAATGGGATTGAAAGAGTATCGTACATGCGATTAATATGCTGCTCTTAAGGTATTAGGCCTATCTCAATAGTGTTTTATCAAAGTTTCATGAATATTAAATATGCTGATGTGACATTATATTAATAAAGAGGGAGAGGTGATAAGAGTTTTATATAAGTAAAGAGAGTTTTATGGGGATGAAACTACACTGGATGCATTGAAAGCTAGGTCACGAAACCTCTGCTCCCTTCAGCTATACGTCTATACCCTCGCCGTAGCATACGCTGGGTTGGAGCTTGCTGTTATTGTCGACCTATTTGGCTGATATAGCTGATGCAATATTACTAGACCGGGTAAACAGTATCGATTCAACACTAAAATAGCGAATCGTTGCGTTAAAAAAAAATGAATCATTCTCTCACAGCACTGCAAAACGATTCCAAAAAACAGTAAAATAACGAATCATGCTCTGACAGCACTGCGGTTGCAAAACGATTCGGATTTAGGAACCGTGGAAAAGAAAAACGACTTCGAAAACCATGAGCAACAACATACATTAAAACATATATAGGAAGACTTCATATTTACAACTAAATGGATACAACAAGAAGTAACTCTAGATGACCAATGATTTTATTACAGCATTGAAACACTACCTAGACTGTCTACCAAGCTACTGCTAAATTTTGGGCTGACCTACTGGCTACTGCCTAACCTGAAGAGAATTGAGCTTCTTGTTTATCTCCCCAAACTTATCCTTTAAGCGCTTGATCTGAATCCAGCAAAACAATACTGAATATTCGGAATGATCCTAACATGGTAAGCACTTAAAACTGTAGTTCTTTTTATATAGAAAGACATACCCGCTTCAGTTCGATCTCCAGCTCTCGCTTCTTCTGCCCAAGTGACTGGCGCAGCTGAGTGACATCAAAGATGCTATCAAGTTCCTCTTCAAAAGCTGATTCAAGGTCTTGTCTTAGAAGTGCTGGTAATTTGTCAACAATCGGCATGAGGAGAAAGCAATTGAACTGCAATTTCATGATGAGCCAAAGCATTATGCCATGAACAAAGGAAAAGGAACAGCTTTTAGTAAGAAATATCAGGTGAGCTAGGGCATAACAAGTTTTTTCGGATGAGGGAGACCTTCAGTTCAGTGGTGACAAGAAAATGCTCTTTGATTCCAAGAAAAATCTGGTGAACCAGCGCATAAACAAGTCTTTCAGATGAGGGCACCAGACGTCTGTTCCAGAGTGTGCTATCCAATAGATCAACTAGTCTTGTCTCTGGCACAGCACTAGACGAATTTGTGTCTGAATGGTTTGACTTCGAGTCACCCTTTGCCCTGTCCTGTTTGTTGTCATTCAAGCCAGAAAACTGCTCGTTCAGTGTATTCACTGATAGTTGCTCCGGTGCAACAAATGAATCGAGGAAGTGTCTCAATCCAGCACGGTTCTGCATCCAATAGAGCAAAAACATCACACATGCTGATAGCATGTATCTAAAATTCCTAAAGTGTAAAAAGTGCACCTTGTTGTGAAGGGACCAAGTGACATAACGAGTGGTACTCTCCAGATCTTCCATACACCTGCATTAGAAATTTGAACATACAAAGAAATAAAAATCTATATTGCCCATGTAACAATTAACAAAGCCTATATAAGCACATCAGGGGGAACACAAATGATGGGATTTAGCAGTTATAGCTAAGGAGTAAGGAGTGGGAAACTGGGCATGTACAATAGGTCAATAGCTAACAAATAGCTGCATCTATAGGGTCTTGTACTCTTGTTTGTTTTAGCTTGCAGATTGTGGACAGTGGATTTCAGGTTGTTACAATCTGCAAGCAAGGGGGAGGTAGATCGTAACAAACTGCAAGCTAAAACAAACAAGGCGTATTTGTAGGCCGGAGTGTGTGTTTTGTGTTCCTTTTGGGTGTGTTGGTGTGAGTGTGGGGTGGTGTTGAACCTGTTTTGTACTTTTGCGTTTGAGCCTCCTTTTCTCCTATCTTAATGCAATGATACGCAGCTCTCCTGCGTATCCCAGAAAAAACAAACAAACAAGGAATAACTCTATTTTACTAATCCACTTAACTGAAAAACACAAACCCCTCAAATCGCTTATTACAAAATGCTCAGGGACACAGGATTTGACATCAACAGATCAGCGGTAAAAGGTACGATGGTAAGAAACTAAGAATTGGGATATCCACATTCCACCATTTGTGACAAACTCAAAACAGCCTTCACTAGGATAATCGTTAGACCAAATAACTCCACCATTCCATAAATATTGTGAAACAAAATGACTAGCATTATAACTAGTCAACTCCCTGCCCACCACTGAGAGCATATGTTGAAAAGGATCCATACACCTTTTCATCAAATATGATATTCCATTCAATCTAAAAGTGCTGTTTTTATCTTTTTCTTTTTCAATTTGAATGGAAACTGGAAAATGACAGCTGACAAGCATAACTAAGTAAATGAGTCAGAAAAACGTTTTCAACACTTATAGATAAAGACAAATAGGCAACCTATATTTTCAATAGGTGATCCATAGATAGCACAATAACTGTTGACAACAAGAAATGTTAGAAGAGGTGGCTGCAGTTTCAAATCAAAGATGCTAGATGCAAGATGTCAATATGAGCATTGCCTTTGCAAATAAATTGTATTTTCACTAGATTGCACACAAGCAAATAAACAATATAGCCATTCATATGTATTAGAATCTGGAAGGTTTACCTTTGACGACATGATTGCTCAGTGGATTCAGCAAACCTCTTGAAAGCTTCCTGGACACGCCTTACAAGCACTTCATGGCTACTAAAGCCCTCACCATCTTTCTACAAAGTCCCATCAGAGCAATTTTCCAAAAAAAAAAAAAACATAATCAAAAGACAAAGAAAAATCCTATCATTTGAATAACTTAAGGACAAATTAGTACCTCCAGCAGATAAACACAGATTGGGATCAGCCTCTTCAGTATGTATAAAAGCCTAAAACCCAGCTGCGTTAAGATTAAGTAACAGTTATCAATCTCAGAAACATAGTAATCAAATGAAGATCAAAGCCTATCTAACCACTACAAAATAGTTGAACTATTTAATTATTTTGTTGATCATGCTATTGCTACCACTATCTAAATATATCACATGCTTTAGAAAGGGAATGTCTTGCACAAGAAGCCCAAACAAAAAAGACACGTCTATCATGAAAATGACTGTTGCAGGTTTCTGAAACCATAATCACACAAAGTATGACAAATATATATGGAAATGGAACATGACGAAATCCAAATGGCAGATCAATAATGAGCCCACACATGAGGCAAGCTGACCAACCTGATGAAGGAATGGCTCAAATGTGTCACGTGCCTTTGCCACAGCAATTACACAAGCAGTCCTAACAAAACCAGTCAATGTTCAGAATGAAGAAAATATACAGTGTAACTATATTATTTCGGAATGAAAAATGTGCTTATCTATATTCAATTCAAGAAAACTAAGTACAGACGTACAGTTTTACTCAGGTCAATTTCAGTCAAGCTAAACTAACTTTAAATTCCTTACGGTTCTTAAAGATCAGCATTTAAAATGTGCAATATAAGGATGTCATCTTTAAAATAAAGAAACCGCAAAAAACTAAAGAAAGAAAGAATAGTAGACTAATACAACTTAAGAACACCTCGCATTGCATTTTGTGTTTTGATGCAATTTCATGTCAATATAATAATCTAATCCTACCCTTAGCATGAGCCTAGAATATCCTATTCAATGTTTGCAGATTTGAATCTCTTCCACTGATGTCATTTTAACTCAATCTGATCATAGGAATGTAGGATCCTAGGATACCTGGAGTAGTTTGTCCCATCATGAATATCCTCAACACCACAAGCATTGACAATTTCCTCCCTAGTTATTGGAGGGCACCTGATACTACCAACTACCAGACGAAATTCAGCCATTGCCCGATGGTATTGTGCACCACCATAAAGACGCATTCCACCATTCTGCAAAAAGGACATTTAAAACATTTGATAAATGAATTAAAAATGCACTTAATATAACTGTAGTCTATATTACATCCATAGCCAAGGTAGTAGTATATGGTGTGCGAAACAATAAACTAATACAACTAGCTGAGTAGTGGAGATAAAATATGTTTAGCCTTTAGCTTCTGTAGAAAACAAATGCTTAATGTTCAAAACGTGGTAAAAGATGATGGCTTCATGGGTCAACTACTCAAGTAGCTGAAATCAGCGTGCCCCTCCTAAGTACTAATTGATTAAAGGCTTGTCACTTGTTAGGAAAGCATATTAAACACAATCAGGGAGTAGTAGTGTGCATCTTTAGTACCAAAAAGAAAAAAACTGAACTTACTGGCATCATCTTGTTCGGGAGCTGGAAATTCTCACTTCCTGTAAATGTTCCTCCATTAATCCTCTCATTAACTAAAGTTTCTCCTGTGGTCCAACAGTTTAAACAAGTCATAAAAAAGCAGAATGTAGCAAGAACCTCAAGACCTCCATAAAATAAATCACACGAGATTAAATACTCACCAAATTTATCAGGGGGTGCCACCACCATGCCTTTCAATAGCAAAGATAACTGAAATGAAATAATCCGGCATTAATTTTAAGTCTATCTCAAACAGCTTTTATTTCTGAATACAACATTCTAAGACAATTCGTGGAATCAAATGCTGTAGTGCAAGAAGATTGCACCATCTAAGCAATAATGTAGTTTTTTCCTTATATGTGTGGTACAAGCACCTTGGTCAAAAATGAGTCATGGAATAGCTGAGCTTTCTCCTTCAGTTTGGCTTCGTTCATATCACTGTTCAGATATAGGATGTCAACATAAACAATACATCTTGATTCTTGAATAACAAATATATTATCATGAGCATGTAAAGTTGGACATATGGGGAAGAACATAACCCAGCCTTCCATCAAAACTTTAAGCTTCAGAAACACCACATAACCCACTACAAGGATCCACTTTATTGAATAGGTAATCAACTAAAAGTGTAAAACATCACCTGAGTTCATGACTGACTTCACGCAATTTACTTGTTGTATTTCGATGTTGCTTCTCAAGAAGTGGAATGATTAATGGAACACTCTCAACATACCTTTCAGTAACAGAAACAACATTTGTATCATTCAAAAGAAAGATATGAGAATGAAAAAATACATTATTGCTAATACACCAGTACCTCTTCTGCAGCAACTCTTCCAAATATAATCTTAAATTACCCACTCCAATTCTATCTCTCTCCTTGGTTGTAAGTGACCTTCCTAACTTATCTTCAATAGATGCAATATCTTCCATCTCTCTTGATAAGATGGCCTTCATGACAACACAATAAAAAAACATTAGATGCCTTGTGGAAAAGTTTCCTGCTTATGTTATACATACATAAGAGAAAAAACCCAAATTTGGATATCTAATGAGCAATGCTGGCAAAAAAAGCTGCTCTGAAACATAGGCATTGTGTTCTGTAAAGCAGTTCAGTTAGAACGTTCCGTAAAAGCAGTTTTTTTTTCTTTCTATGATATTCCATCCCTTTGGAATATATCAAGTTTAGGATTTCAGTAGTCAAGCTCTGTTGATTTTTTTTTAATGAAAAACTATGGGGAAGTTCACCACAGTATTGTTATAAAATAAAGATTGTTATGTACATAGAACAAGGTTAAATTGCGAAGTAGTAATATGATGTGATTGTAATGTAGCCCTTGGAAATGATAACATGCATTATTCTTTATGAGACAGTACTGGCTATACCTTCTTAAACTCTTCATTTGATCTGAACACAGCTTCATGGCAAGAACCAACTCTACCAGAGGGTACTGATGTGAAAAAGGGAGAATCTCCCAATAAGGAAACATCTAGCACACATGTTGGTGGGTGAAGAAACACTTCAACATCAGAGGGGCGAGCAAATTGTGGTATTTTAGTGTCCAGTTTTGTAGAGACTAGAACAGTCCTGGCGAGATCAGGGTCGACCTGCAGTACCAAAAGGCAAAATAAAACTTTGTTTAGTGGAAACATTTTATCAGTTGCAGAAGGGTTGTGCTAGGGGCCTGTTTGGTTCCCCTTGCTAAATTTTAGCTAGCAAAAAATAATTTACTACTCTTAGGTGACTAGTGGGACTAAACTGTTTTAGCTCCTTTTTAGTCGGTGTGTTTGGAAGTTTAGCTACTAAAATGACTAAAGTTTAGCTGGCTAAAATTTAGCAAGGGGAACCAAACAGGCCCTAGGTCAAGCTCTGGTTGAAGGCCCACAAGTCCAGAAAGTGATTTTGTCTTTTGATTATGTATGACACCCAATAAGTTATGACTGTAACTGGTGTAAAATCATGCAAATGTTAGTCTAGAGGAATTAGGCATATAAAAAAAGATTACTTCAACACCAACCTGCATTACTACTCTCCGTGTAGTTGCATTACTCCAATCACTACAGTCTTCAAGGCACAGTATGATGGTCTCTTTATGCTGGATTTTAGCACGAACAAGCCTCTCAACAGCAGAAGCCTGGCTCTGCATTCACAAGATTGCCAAGGGTAGAACAGTTTCAGTGCGGAATCAGATGCACCTAAAAAGGTTAAAATGGCTACTGTAAACTGATGCAGAGGAAAACAAACAAAGTACCTGCAAAACTCTGTTTTTACGGCCAGGAGCTGGAAGGATGAGGCCTGGAGTGTCAATAATGGTGAGATTGGGGGAATGCTTGTATTCTACCTTAATTATGATTTCCTTCTCTGAAAATTGGCATGGATCATTCTCCAACCTCAAGTTTTCAGCTTCAATATATGCCTGAAAGTAGTTGAGCAGAGTTTACAAAATAATGTCCACATGCAACAGAAGTTTGGGTAAATCAGAATAAGGAATCATTTAATGCAACAATGATCTAAACCTTCTCCGCATTACAATTTGACAATATAGCAAAATGGAGAAACACTTTCCTTGTTAATCAAGCAATCAAAAGCTGCATATTCGACATTATGGACAGTCAAATGATTTCATGTATCAAGATGGTGCTTGGTAGCAATTGTCCTATATGCCTCCTTTTTATAGCAAACTAGCCTAAAAGTTCATAAACAGTATAAAGTATACAGAACCACGAAGTTAGCTATTGGATGCTGGTCGAACTTTCAACATAAATAGATCGAATTAGCTACCAAATAGCTTCTCCAACATCATAAAGAAATATTCAGAGAGCAATCACATAAACACACAAGGTGCATTACAAATATCCCACCCATCCCTTCTCCTTAAAATGCTATACGTATGATTATTTTCGTAATGACTAATCCCATCCCATCTGCAGCACCCCAGGTCCTCCTTCCGGCACAGGAGTACAGGACACAGGCAATTACACAAACACAAGGGGTGCATTGCACTTTACAGATACATAAGAGCAGGGGGGAGCACACGGGGCACTTGCGCGCGCCGTCACGGAGCGTACGCACCTGGATGTCGGCGAGCGGCATGGGGCGCGCGGCAACCCCGGCTTCATCATGCTCGTCGGCGTCCCCTGTTGCAGAGAGCAGGCGGCACTGGGGCTCGTCGCAGCGCGGGTTGAAGCGGAGGTGCAGCGCGACGGGGCGGCGCGTCTTGGTGCCGCCGCCGACGTGGTTGAACTGGAAACCCATGAGGGCCTCGACCAGCGCGCTCTTGCCGTCCGTCTGGTGGCCGACGACCACGACCGCCGGCGCCACCGCCGCACCGCCCAGCTCGGACGCCAGCGCCTGCAGCTCGTTGTACGCCTCGTAGAGGAGCTCCCGCGCCTCCCCCGCGTCCGCCTCCGCCGGGACCGGCGTCGCCATTGGGGTCAGTCAGTGGGTGGAGAAGTGGGGCGGCTGGTTTCAAGCACTGCTCGTGCGCCCGCGCGTTATCTCTTTGGTTTTTTTTTTCTTCGCTACATTCTGTTTTGCACTTTTCATCTTTGTTTTCTTTTGAACAGACAACAGGTTCCAATAGACTCGTTGGACATATATTCTTAGGCCTTTTTACCAATTTGTTTGCTTGTACAATCATCCATACTATAAAATATCATACAGGTTTACTTTTAAGATTTGATGCTATTTAGAAATTGAATATAATTTAGATGATTTTTTTCTAAATATTTATGTAATTCAGAGTGCTTGTAACGTATTTATATACCTAGTTATTGTCTAATATAATTCTTTTTTCGTCGCAGAAAAAACAAATTATTTTTTTAAAAAAACACAAAAGCTTTGTCACGGATTTTATTAAAATTAAAAAGAAATAAAAACAAATACTTACCTATTTATTTATGGAGCCTAAATCCAGGATACCACACAACAACTTCGGTGCAAAAGACCAATCCAACTAGGCCCTGTTTAGTTTCCTACCTAAAAATTTTTCATCCATCCCATCGAATCTTTAGACACATGCATGGAACACTAAATGTAGATAAAAAAATAAACTAATAACACAGTTTAGTTGAGAATCGCGAGACGAATCTTTTAAGCCTAGTTACTCCATGATTAGCCTTAAGTGCTACAGTAACCCACCTATGCTAATGATAGATTAATTATGCTTAATAAATTTGTCTTGCAGTTTCCTGACGAGCTATGTAATTTGTTTTTTTATTAGTCTGTAAAAACCCCTCCCGACATCCTTCCGACACATCCGATG
>Ga0182004_10003270_pt1 | contig 12870 bp, 11 predicted proteins | sample Sormic07211540_1_FD_120479 | JGI IMG/M metagenome (GOLD analysis project Ga0182004, IMG submission 120479) | Endophyte microbial communities from Sorghum bicolor roots, Mead, Nebraska, USA - 072115-40_1 MetaG | ecosystem: Host-associated > Plants > Roots > Unclassified | place: USA: Nebraska... | reverse complement strand
TATTAAATAAATATGTCTCCAAGCTATATATTATTGTAAATATTAACTATCTAATACCATAGATGTCATGGTTATCAATAAAATAAATTATGGACTTTAAATTTTATAAAAAGAATAAATATAAATAGATATGTAACATTATGTCATCATTTTCTATGGTCATTTGATGTTTTTCTCCCGTTGCAACGCACGGACATATTTACTATTATATAAACATTTGCATATATAGCTGCCCTGGATTGGGTGACGATTAATAATAGTGATAAAAATATTTACATATAGTATTCTACGATGATTTGAACTACTAAAAAAGAATTTGTAGTAATACCTCCTTTTTTTATAGAGGTGGCTACAAATGGTGATCAAACCCCCTCAGCCACCCTATAAATGGCCTGATTTGTAGAGGCGGCTCTATATTCAGCCGCCCTTATAAATAGACGTCAAATAATAAAAATTAAGCACTACAATTTGATTTTTTTTAAATGACCCAGAGAAATGACCAAAATAAAAGTTATATATCTTGAAAAATTATGAAACTTTGTTGTGTATAACTTTTTTATTTGATACCATTTACTGGTTTAAAATGTTGTTTGAAATTAAATTTTTGAAATTGTTAAAGAGTTGTGATTTCTCTTTTTAATCTATGGCTAAAACTTATAACTAGTCTTTGTCTCTCATAGTAACTTCAAATTTGATGATTTTTTCTTAAAAATTCTAAAAACATTCTCTATCAATTTATTGTATTCTTACAATTATCATTTTATCCATCTTTTCTTGTGACCGTTTTTTTATTTCAATTTTGAATTTCAAAAAATTACAACTTCAAACATCATTTTAGAAAACTAAATGATTTCAGCTAGAAAAGATATAAACAAAAAAATTTATAGAACTCATCAAGATTTACAACTTTTATTTTGCTCAATTATTCATCCGACATAGTGGTAGTAACATTGTTCACAAATGAAACTACAAGAGAGATATGTAAATTTTGTGAATAATGTTACTACTACTTTATCAGATGTATAATGACCAAAATAAAAGTTGTAGATTTCAGAAAATTATGAAACTTTGTAGTTAAGAATTTTTTGATTTAAAATCATCCTGTCAAGGAAAAACTATATTTGAATTTCTCAAATTTAAAATTTATATTTTATAAATGACCTCAGATGGAGAAACTACTAAAAGAAATGTTGTGTATCCCAGAGTTATGAAACTTTGTAGTTGATAACTTTTTTATATGAAATCATCTTGTCAAGGAAAACTACGTTTGAATTTTGAAAAATTTAAATTTTTTAAACGATCTCGGATGGACAAACAAAAACAAAAGTTATAGATCTCAAAAAGTTATGAAACTTTGTAGTTGATAATTTTTTATTTAAAATCATCTTGTCATAGAAAACTGCCTTTGAATTTCTCCCATTTGAAATTCAAATTTTGTAAACGGCCTCTGATGGAGAAACTACCAAAATAAAAATTGTAGATCTTGAAAAGTTAAAAAATTCTATAGTTGATAACTTTTTTATTTGAATTCATTTTGGGCCTCAAACAACTAAATGCTGACTCATGGAGACCTCCTCGTATTAAAAACAATTTTTTTTTGTTTTTTTTTTGCTGAATTCATGAATTTCTAAAAAATAATTTATAGTGATGGCTCAATGTTCAGTTGCCCCTGCAAATAATCAACCGTCCCAAAAAAACCAATTTGTAGAGGCGGCTGGCAATCCACTCCTACAAATCGGGCATTTGTAGCCACCCTTTGCTTAGGGGCGGCTGACAAAACTGTCCCGCGTCACCAACCACCCCTAAAAATCCCTGTTGTAGTAGTGTTGGTTCCCTCTCACAACACCAGCGCTCCACTCCACCACTCCTCTTCTGCTTTGCTACAATCTAAACGAAGCAGAAGATGGAGAGGGCAGCACCCTAATTAAGATTCAATCAATATTCAAGATCATTTGGTTCTGTTCTGGGTTGTGATCCATATAATATCTATACCTATAATAAGGAATGAGAAAAACAGTTTCTCACTTTTTCATCCATCAACACTTCACTCTCCCCCATCCTTATCTCATTCTTGCCATCCACACATTTCCGGTCCTAATCCACTACGAGACCATATTTAGAATACCACAAGTCTAGCCATGGTATAACATCTAATTTCAAGACGTATTAGAATAGATAACAAGATCGTTGGATAAACCTCCAAGCCACAAGTCATGTTCGCTAGTGAAAACATAAAAGGAGGATGAAAAGAGGATAAAAGGAGTACCAATTTGTTATAACTCAAGAAAAACATCACCCGTACCTTGGACTTACAGTTGGAGAAAAAAATCACTTTAGGAAGAATGCCAAGGTAGCAACTTATTAACAGTAATACAGTTTTTTTCTCGAACAGCGTAGGAGAACTGCGCGTCATAGAACAGTAATACAGTTACAACCTTTAGCAGTAGTACAGTTAGCTTGCATGTGACACCCTATCAAAAGATACTCAGATGTTTCACCGCATAATTAAGCCCCACAACAGAAAATATTCAACAAATCTGTTTCAACTTTTATTTAGTTTTTAGAACGCTTCCTCTTGGTACCTGCAGTTTTTTTCTTTCGAATCTCACAAGAGAGAACATAGCTATAGTAAGGTGGGATCTGAGACCTCCATGATAGGACCTCAAATTTCCCATGAAGCTTACTGTTTCCATACAACACATCTTGGATTGTTATATCTGGGACCTCCTCATGTGAAGAGCGTTGATACGGAGCATAAGGGACAACATCTTCAGATGGTATGGCCATTCTCCAAAACCGTACAGGTTTATTCTGGCTTATTAGATCATATGGATGGCGACCAAATTTGGAGCTATTTTCGTGGATGAACTGCCTTAAGAACGTTAGAACCTTGCACCAAAAGTGGATGTCAAAGTTGTTCCTCAACAAAGAAGCAGTGTAGTTTGCACAAATGAAAGATCCACTCAGCAACCTAGCAATCTCCATGGCCACATGAGCAAACCTTGGTTGCATCTTGGGGTCCATGCATCCAAATGTAAGTGTCTTAAAGAAATACCAGTATGCTTCATGAGATAGATACTTCAGATGTAGAGGTGGTGTTGTTCCAAACTTGATGACCTCGCCTGATCGGCTTGTGACTATGATTTTACTATGCCTTGGCACCCATTGTTTATAAGAAGAGAACAACTTATTCCAAGCATCTTCATGAACATCACCATCTAATTCAACAACAAGCAACCTCCTATCTTTGTTTGTATTCAACACATTTTTTTGATGTTCTACTGCACATCTTTTTCTGAGTGTAAGAAGGTCATAATTTGTAAAATCATGGCCACTCAATAAAAGAATTTCAGAGAAATGATCACGGACTCTTTCATCCTTGCAAACATGAGAGACAAGGGTGCTCTTGCCGACATGGCATGGACCAAAAATTGGCAGGACCTCTAATTCTTCAGAACCATGAGGTTCTGTATTCAACAGGAAGCTAATAACAAGATGTGATTCCATCTGCCGGCCAAACATGCAGTTGCTCAGCAGCAGATGCACGCTATAAGGCTGGCGGTACAGCCGAGGGTAGCTCATCAAGAACCCAACCAGTTCTTTCACATCAAGTATCATAGAGCTCAAATTGTCAACAGCATGTTGCAATTGTTCCAAAAGCTCTGTCTTCCTATTGGAAGGAGATATTCCTCTACGGGAACTTACACTGCACAGAGACAGAGAATAACTCACAACTGGATCCTTGGTGTCCTCCACATCTTGAGATTGGTATCTGGAAATGTCAAATAAGTAGTTGCCTTGGTACATGGCATCTCTCAGCATGCCCAGCTGCTGCAACATAGCTTGGTTGGTGATGTGTCGTCCTGTAGCCTCGTCGATGATGACCTGTGCCCGAAGGAGAACCCTTTGCAGCCTGTCCTCGACATCTGACACCTTCGGCTTGGAGCTTTTGCTGATGAAGAATTTTATGGATCTAGTGATCACCTCACCAAGGACTACAGAAATTATTGTGTCCATTTCTGTACTCTTGCTCTTATCATGAGGATATGGGTGTGGATGAACCAAGGGAAGTTAAAGGTGTTGTTTGGAGGAGCTAAGAGTTTTTCCCAGTTGATCCGAAATGTTTCAGATTCTAACTTGGTACACCTTCTGACTTGGTCAAGTCAAGGCAGCAGAGTTCTAACGCAGCAGGCCGAAGTCAGTTCGCTCCAGTAGTTCAAGCCACCTATGGCTACTTAATTATTTGCATGTGACCAAGCTGCCAGCTGAATTTATATCGAAAAACAAAACAGGAACCTGCTGAGAAAAGGTACATCTTCTGACTTCTCAAACCTGCCACTGAGAAAAAGATACATCTTGACTTCTCCAACCTTAGTGATGCGGAGGCAATAGCCATCACCATCTATGAACGCCCCTTTCCCATTACTTCAGCTTCAGCATAGTGGAAGGCACATGCTGCACCACCCTTTTCCACTACAGGTCCCGAGTCAAAATGGTAGTTGATCTACAATGCACAAATAGACGTGGCAATGGACTAGAATCCAAATCCTTATAGATAAATCCAATTAAAATCCAAGGTTAAAAACATATATCACTGCCAGTCCAAGTCATGTGCGAAAGGTTGGTCCAAGTCCTTACACGCGATATCTCATCTTCGACCCTAGCAACTCCTTTTGCCTTTACACGTGATATCACAAACCTAGTAGAGCATTTACATTTGACTCAGAAAAAGTGTGACTCAGGACATGACCTCTGGCCTCCTCTTTCTTGCCAGATTGGTACCTGAAGGCGTCGAGGATGTAATAACCTCGGTTCATTGCTTTTCTGAGCATGTCCAGCTGCTGGAGCATTGGTTTGTGATCTGCCATCCCATGGCCTCATCGACAATGACCAGTGCCCGGAGCAGGATCCTGCAGAGGCGATCCTCCACATCCAGCGCAGTTGGCATAAAGCTATTTCTGATGAAGAAATTTATGGATATATTTGTTAGCTCACTTAGAACTGCAGCAAGGAGAATATCCATTCTGGGACTCTCTGCTCTGGAAGCAAGCAGCAGCTGGGTGTTACAGTTCACAACAAAGGTGGAATGGGATGTGAGATTACTTGTGAAGAAATCCAGTCAGACTAAAGGTCAGCTCGTACACGTCATGTGCTTGACCATTTGGAGACATTTTACCATCGCTATTATTGGTTCCTTAACTTCCTCTTATGTACTATCTGATCTTTTTCTCGATGTTGATCAAGTTCAGGATTTTCCTATACTACTTCTATGTCTTTTTTCTTCTGGCGGTCAAAGTGATTAATACAAATGTACTGCTGTAGAAGTCATCATGGTAGTTGGTCAACAATGAACAACAGCACATTAATAAAAATTAGAAATGTGAAGCACATCTACAGAATCTTTGCTTGCCATCTACATTATGATATTCAATTGTGTGTGAGAGGTTTAGTCAAAGAAAAACAAAGATGATGCTGCAACGGAGAGCCAGAGACTGTTCTGTACACTATATAAGTCCTCTGACCTGTATGACCTGCCGACCATGCTGCAAGTGTTGCGATTTTGACTTCAGAAAAGAAAAGCAGTGCACCTTGAATAAGAGAGAAAAATAGAATAAACATCGAAATGATGATTCCATGTCTGCGATAATGAAGAGAAATTTTGGGCTGTTGTCGTTCAACAGGTTGGCACTGTTTAGTGCACAGAGAAGACTACATTGTGCTTATCAGAGTAGTGTTTGAAACAGCAGTGAAATTATAATCTGGACTAAGACTATCATGAACTCCAGAACAACACAACTACACAAGCACTTAGCTTGAAGTTTATTTCAAGGTACATAGTGGTATCTCTTCGAGTCCCTTTTGTTGGAATCGCTGATTCTGAAGAGCAGCTGAAGGTAGCATCTTGATGATTATTTTTAGTTTTTTTTTTACCAAGGCATATATATGGCATTCACTGTATTTCTTGGTAGAGCAACCGAAGATATTCAAGACTGTGCATTACCATGATCAGATAGGACTCCCAAAAAATGCAGAGGCTCCCAGAACACTTTGGGTTTCACTTCCACCTCATGTGAAAATTGAGGTACTAGTCTTTCTTCCTAACTAGTAGGTACGTACGACTAGTTTCCAAATCCTTGGGGAACACGTGAGACAAATAACACTAGTGACCGCAGTCGAGCAGCCATTTGCAATGTTATGGACTTTGTAACTACACTGCAGAGGCATTTGAGATTTTCAAGATGTTGCCACCAATTTCCAATGTAACCTTCGCAGTATGGCACTTGAAATGCATTGCGATAAATTTTTTTTTATAAAAAAAAAAGAGAAATAAATGTGTTTGCGGTTATTTTGAACTATCGCCACAGAAATCGGTCTAACATAATATCTTGCAGGGTAAATTGCAACAGAGAGTCATGCTTGACATCGGAGTTCAGAGTAAGGGGAACAAGATGCAGAGTATTATGAAAGAAATAATACCCGGAGTCCAGTCGGGAGGCCGCCGGTCATTGCGGGGCGACGACAGAGCCGCTCGCCGGCAGCTGCGGCGCCACCTTACCGTCCTGTATCCTGTAGGTGAGTGCCGTTTCGCTCCGTCGCCGTCCGTCTCTGCGGCTCTCGGCACCGCGCTCTTAGGCCTCGGCGCGCCCGGTGCTGCCGCGGAAGAGCAGTTGGGGGCGGCCTTCCATCGAGGTGCCCGCTGGAGACGGAAGCTGGGGGCGTGGATCTGACAGAGGCGAGGCCAGATTCCTGGTGGCGGGGCTAGCGGCGGTCGCCGTCGCTGGGGGCCGAGCGACCTTGCCCGGAGGGCGCCACGCCGCCGGCCCGGAATATTTGCAAAAACGCCCACCTGTTGAATCGTATTCCAAATATTGTCATACAGAGACGCCTAGTTCAGATAGGAATCATTAATTCCGATCCCAATATTTGCCAAACGCCCACCTGTTGAAGCTTTGTTGAAGTAGGAAATATAAGCAGAGTGACACCTGAATTTGTGCTCCAAACTTGATCAAAGGTATGAAATTGAAAATGCACTCTGATAGAGCATTTATTTGAATTTGTGGATGATAATGTATTTTTAAAAGATTTTAGTCAAAGTTTGTTATGTTTGACTCAAAGCATCTACAGCAGTGTTACCTAAATCAGACTATTTAAGAGCATCTCCAGCAATACTACCTAAAACAGACTACCTAAATGTTTGTTTAGGTACCTACCTATTTTTATACTACCTAAATTTTACTTTTAACTCCAGCAGTACTACCTAAATCATGGCTCCCAAATTCAGTTTAACAGCCGATGACATATGGAGCCCACATGTCATCCCTTTCCTTATTTCTGTTGCCATCAATGAACTCGAACAGTAGCGTGGAAGGATGGGGCACCGACGGGGCAAAGCAGTAGCGCAGCGGGTGAGGGAACGGGGGGCCGGTGAGAACATCGGTTGGGGCGACGCTACCTCCTGTTCATCGGCCGGTTAGAGCGCCATCTCTTCCACCCGCTGAGGATTGACTGCCACCATGGAGAGAGAGGAAGAAAGGAGTGCCGCTGGGGAGGAGCACCACTGAGGAGGGCCACCCATGGGCTGGAGGATTGACTGCCAACCATGGAGAGAGAGGAAGAAAGGAGTGCCACTGGAGAGGAGCACCACCGGGGAGGGCCGCCGCTCGGGGAGGTCGAGGCACAGGTGCGGGTGATGTCGGGTTTGAGCACGTGGGGATGAGAGAGATGAAGGGACAGATAGGTAGGTACTTTTGTTGGCCCAACAGATCTAGGTAGTGGGAGAGAAAAATTATTGGGCCAACAAATTTAGGTAGCCTGTTGGAGTGTAGTTTTTGGCCTCTACTACTTAAATATAGGATAGATAGTCTAAGTTTAGGTAGTCTGCAAGAGATGCTCTAAGTCTATTTGGTGGGTAGCTACTCATTTTAATACTATCTAAATTTTGCTCTCAACTCCAGCAGTACTACCTAAAACTAACTACCCATTTTCGTTCTAGCAGAGGATGACTTATGGGTCCCACTTGTCATCCTCACTCATGTTCTTCTCGCTGGAGCAGCTGTGGCCGGAGCAGAGGAGCCCGCGCTCTTGCCAGGATCCGCCGTCGGGAGACACACCCGCGCTGGGACATGCTGTCGGGGCTCGCCGTGCCTGGACTCGCCATCTAGGGAGCTCCAACCACCAGGGAAGCCCGTCGAGAGAGGAAGCCGCAGAGCCGCACTGGCAGGCTGCACATGACAGTGAGCTAGACGAGGAAGAGCGTGGCCAGGAGCGCCAGCAGCGCATCGAGGAAGAGAAGCAACAGGGAGTAGTCGAGGAGGACCATTGTGAGCAAACCAGGACCACGATAGCGACGGCGCACGCTAGCTCCAGGACGTACCCGAACGTAATGGCCAGCGGTTGCACGAGAGAGGGTGTTGCCGAGGAGCAGTGCCGCAGCGAGGGCAGCTGCTGGCTCGTGGTGGCGGCGGCAACGGCTGCCGGATCCATGGTCATGGTTGGTCCTGGTCGGGCGAACGGGGGAGAGAGAGGCACATGGGTGGGAGAGAGAAGATTTGGGTAGTGCTCTTGACCCAACAAGAATAGGTAGTGGAGAGGGGGATTTGGATAGCCAACAAATCTGTTGGGTGTAATAGTTAGTCTGTTGGAGTAGATTTTTAGTCCTCCACTGCCCAAATTGGGGATAGATAGTCTATTTAGGTAATTTGCTGGAGATACTCTTAAAAGCAGGATTGTTTGGTACTGCTCCGCTCCATATTTTTTTGGTCAAAAATGGTTTCAGCTCCCGGCACTGCGCTGCATGTGGAGGATCGCCTCTGCAAGATCCTGCTCCGGGCACTAGTCATCGTCGATGAGGCAAACCAAGCTATGCTCCATCAGCTGGACATCGTCGATGAGGCAAACCAAGCTATGCTCCGGGCACTAGTCATCGTCGATGAGGCAAACCAAGCTATGCTCCGGGCACTAGGCCATGGGATCACAAACCAAGCTATGCTCCATCAGCTGGACATGCTCAGAAAAGCAATGAACCGAAGGTTATTACATTGGCGACGCCTTCAGGTACCAATCTGGAAAGAAAGAGGAGGCCAGAGGTCATGTCCGGAGTCACACATTTTCTGAGTCAAATGTAAATGCTCTACTAGGTTTGTGATATCAAGTGTAAAGGAAAAAGGAGGAGTTGCTAGGGTCGAAGATGAGATATCACGTGGAAGGACTTGGACCAACCTTTCGCACATGACTTGGACTAGCAGTGACATATGTTTTTATCTCCCTCAGTTGTTATTATTAAGACATCCTGGTATCCTCAGAGTCTCAAGTCACAGACATCCAACCATTGCTCCATAGCTCATATTTGATTCGTTTTCTCCAGCTGATTTGGGTTATCTTCCTGAGGATTGAGTCCATAATGGAAACTTTTCTTTCTGTGCTCCTTGGTGAAGTGGTCTCTAGATCCATAAATTTCTTCATCAGCAAAAGCTCCAAGCAGAAGGTGCCAGATGATCATGTTCAGGACAGCCTGCAACGGGTTCTCCTTCGGGCACAGGCCATCATCGATGAAGCCACGGGACGCCACATCACAAACCAAGGTATGTTGCAGCAACTGGGCATGCTGAGAGATGCCATGTACCAAGGCAATTACATACTTGACACTTCCATATACCAATCTTATGACGTGGAGGATGGCAAGGATTCTATTGTGAGTCGATCTTTGTCTTTGTGCAAAGTAAATTCTCTCAGAGGAATATCTTCTTCCTGTACAAAGAAAGAGATTTTGGAACAATTGCAACATGCTGATAATAATTTGAGATCTATGGTACTTGATGTAAAAGAGCTGGTTGTGTTCTTGACGAGCTACCCTCGGCTGTACCGCCAGCCTTATAGCATGCACCTACTGCTCAGTAACTGCATGTTTGGCCGCCAGATGGAAGCACATCATGTTATTAGCTTCCTGTTGGATACACAGCCTCGTGGTTCTGAAGAATTGGAACTCCTGCCAATTGTTGGTCCATATGAAGTTGGAAAGAGCACCCTTGTCTCTCATGTTTGCAAGGACGAAAGAATCCGTGATCATTTCTCTGAAATTTTTTTATTGAGAAGACATGAGTTTACAAATTTTGACCATGCTAAGATGAGCAAAGGATGTGCAGCAGAAAACCAAAATCATGTGTTGAACTCAAACAAAGATAGGAGGTTACTTTTTGTTGTTGAATTAGTTGGCGATCTTAACGAAGATACTTGGAATAAATGGTGTTGTACTTATAAACAGCACATACCAAGGGGTAGTAAAATTATAGTCACAAGCCGATCAGACAAGATCATCAAGTTTGGAACAGCACCACCTCTATATTTGAAGCACCTGTCCCCTGAAGCCTACTGGTATTTCTTTAAGACGCTTACGTTTGGAAGCATGGATCCTGAAACGCACCCAAGGTTTGCCCAAATTGCTATGGAGATGGCCAGAATCCTAAGTGGAACCTTCATTGGTGCAAACATGAATGCTTGTTTGCTGAGGGATAACTTTGACATCCAATTTTGGCACAAGGTTGTAGCCTTCAACAGAGGGGTCACCTTGAAGAATGTCTCAGAATTTGGTGTGTCTCCATTCAATCTTATACAACAGAATAGGCCTATACTTGTTTGGAGGATGGCCACACCGTCTGAAGAGCTTGTGAGTTATGGTCAATCTGAACGCTCTGCAGAGGAGGAGGTTCCAAAGATAAATTACCAAGATGTGTTTTATGGAAATGTTAAGGCTCGTGGGAAAATTGAGATCCTATTGTGGAGGTCTCGGATTCTGCCTTACTATAGCTATGTTAACTCTTCTGAGATCCAAGAGGTAAAAACTGCAGCTGCCAAGAGGAAGCGTTCTATGAAAATTGAATAATGCTTTGTTAATTTCTTCTGTCTTTGGGCTCATGTGGAAAAACATCTGCATATGTCTTGATAGGACATAGGTTGTCACAAGTTGCAGCATAGTCATGCATGATATATAGGATGTTACAGGTTGCAACGTTATGAAATAGTACAAGTATATCTTATTACTACCTTGTCATGTGAAACTGTTTTTTTTCCTTCACACACATAGGAGAGCTTCATGCCATTTCATCAAAGAAGATATGCATAGTATTAATGATGTACTCATGTTATTTTGGCATACATTTTTGTGTAGTGGATTTCTTGTCATTGATTTACACTTATAGTACTAGAGTATGGGCCTCTCGGCACCTGCCTTATATCCCCTTCATTATATTTTCAATTAAACGCACCAATCAAATGTTAATTGTGAACAGAGCCTCATAATCATGACTAGTGATTTTTCAATTTTGCATCGTTGTATGCAGAGGTTAGGAAATATTTATAGTGGAGCATGAGCGTGAGCGGAGAGTGTTGGGTGGGGTGGGATCTATAAGCAAATGTCTAGATCGTGACTCAAGCTAAGAGCTACTCCCTCGTCCCTAAAATAACTGTTGTTTACACTTCCAAGGAACAAGTTTAATTACATAATTATTAAAAAATAGTAATATCTATGGTACTTAATTAGTATCATTAGAAAGATTTATGAATCTAGTTTTTTAATAAATTTATTTAAAGATATAAATGTTACATATATTTTTTACAAATCGAGTCAAACTTTTGTGTCATGCACACCGACGATAACAATTAAATAGAGATAGAGGAAGTATATATTTAGATCCAAAACATCTTTCGAAATACATGTCATCTCAACAATTTTATGGGTGCTTACTCCTTAGACAAGCAAGCAACAAGGGCCTAGCAATATAATCTTTTAGAGCCTGTCCAGCACGGCTGCTCCGTCAGCAACTTCTGCAGAGGAGCCGAAGGAGCCATGCCCAACACTTGAGGATGATCTGGGTCTTGTTTTTTTTTGCGAACGGATCTGGGTCTTGTTTAGTTCCAAAAAATATTGTAAAATAGATATTGTAGTACTTTCATTGGTATTTGACAAATATTATCCAATCATGGATTAACCAGGCTCAAAAGATTCGTCTCACAAATTACAGGTAAACTATTCAATTAGTTATTTCTTTTATCTATATTTAATGCTTCGTGCATGTGTCGTAAGATTCGATGTGACGGAGAATGTAAAAAAGTATGCAATTTTTTTTGGAACTAAACAAGACCCTGTTTTCTAGTGAATAGTAGAGGCAGAGCCGTTTTAAGGATTGGAAGATGAGGAGCTGCAATTTATGGCTCCTCAAGTGGCTCCACACACTTTAAGATAAGCTATGCATGCCAAACAAGCCTTTAATATGGTGATTAAAGTGTACAGTACCGCTAAGGGGAAACGTTATTTTTAACATTCTGTGAGGTGGTAAGAAGAAACGAGTACTACATGTGAGGGCAACTGTTTGCACCCATTCTTGAGAAGTTTCGAGATGTCCTTAATGCATCTAAGTTAAATAAGAGCAACTAGGAAAGATCTTTGTTTATCATTCTTAGTCAATTTGTTTCGGAAGCTTCAACTATATATGCTTTGATTAGAAAGCTTGGTTTATTATTTATTCTTGGCTAGGGACAGCCATAGTCTTTAGGACTGAGTTAGTATCTTAGTTTGTTATGGGCCGGTGTGCCACCGACTCACATGGTCCCGTTTGGTTTCCACGACTAAAGTTTAGTTGTTGTCCTATCAAATGTTTAGACACATATATAGAGTATTAAATATAGATTAAATACAAAATTAAATACACAGATTGAGACTAATTTATGAGATGATTTTTTAAACCTAATTAGTTTATGACTACTGATAGATTAATCCATAATTGCTATAGTAAATATGTGCTCATGATGGATTAATTAGTCTTAATAAATTTATCTCACTAGTATACGAACACCCCATGTGACATCTGACGTGAC
>Ga0182004_10003269_pt1 | contig 12872 bp, 15 predicted proteins | sample Sormic07211540_1_FD_120479 | JGI IMG/M metagenome (GOLD analysis project Ga0182004, IMG submission 120479) | Endophyte microbial communities from Sorghum bicolor roots, Mead, Nebraska, USA - 072115-40_1 MetaG | ecosystem: Host-associated > Plants > Roots > Unclassified | place: USA: Nebraska... | reverse complement strand
CTCGAGTGCCTTCACATCCATATTACCCCTTGGGAGGAGGAGCCTCATGATGACATTTCGTGGGAACCCTCTGAGTTCTGCCATAATCAGCTAAAGGAGTTGGTGATAATTGGTTTTCAGGGAACGGAGAGACAGATTTACTTTGTTAACTTTGTTATTAAAGTATCAACGTCATTGCAGCTTGTTTCCTTGTACAAAAATGGACATGTTCAGGACAGGGGGCGCTGGGACTGGGACATGGTGACACAGCAATACCGATGGGTTAATGAGGAGAAGGTTAAAATACTGAACCAGATTGCTGATAGTGCTCCTTGCGCTGCTACACCCGTTCAAGTGGTTCTGGAGTAGTCTCCAACATGCGCAAGTTGAATAAATGCATAAATTCTGCTCCCAGTTTGATCTATGTAATTTATAAACCTGTTTCAAGGAGTTCTGAAGTGATGTCCTGTGTGTTGAATCAATTGCATAAGTTATGTCTTATGTATGTGTAATTTGTTCTTTCAATTTAAATGATGTATCATGTAATTCTCTTACTGCTCAATTGATCCAGTTATTATTTCTGTACTATACTGCATTTGTTAGCCTGTGTATTCTCTTCTCTAGTATTCTGCAGTTTACATGTTGGCATCTTATACATTTAGACATTATGGACACAAATTCTAGTCAGTTCGAGCATATGTGATGAAATTTACCGTTCTCATTCAGTAAAACATGTCCTCTGCACTGCATTATGAAGTACTGATGAAGAATGCATATGGTGCTGCAGTGGCTCTGTAAAATAACTTATTTATTGTACTATTAAGAATTTTATAGCAGAAGTTTAATATAACAAGTAAATTTCTCTAGTTTTCATCTCAGCACATCCATACCAAACATCTTGAAGTATGAATTGATAGCAGCACAAAAAGTTTGGCAGGATCCATCTATAGTATCGGATTTCTAATTTTATGTGCCATTTTAGTTTGCAATGAGGTGCTTATTACTCATGAAAAAGGAACTGTGGCGTGCTGATTCTATGAAGGAATTCCCTTCCTCTATATGATGAGCTGTCTAACTGTGTTACAATAATACAATATATGTGCCATTTGTTTGTGGTCTTAAGGCAGAAAGGTTGCTTGTCTGGGGAACAAATAGGTGACCTACATTTGTTGTTTTAAGAGCCTTTTACTTGTATGGCCCTGGAAAAAATCCCTCTTCTTTTAAGAGTACAAATTTTTCGTTTCATCGTAATCCAGTATATTGTTATCGATTAAATGTTTTGTGTTGCAGATGATTAAGCAATATTATTATTTATTACTATTATTTTCTGGTCCTTTCTTATGCTTGTGGATACTATTAAGTTTAGAATTGGCAGATCTTTTTTTAGTTTGCATCATCCTTATAGTTTCTTGTTATGGTTCTAACACACAAGTCGTTATGATAACCCTATAAGGATCCCTGCCTGGTCAAATTTCTTCAGCATCTAGTCTATTGTGCTTCATCTAGTAGGTTATTGTCACGGGCGTCGAGCCCCCGACTAGCTGGACCGCGGCTACGTAGCTCGTAGCCGTCGGCCGTCTTCTCCAGTGAGGTTATTCCCCTCAACCGCAGGCTTCCAGAGAGATAGGGAGATTAGGGATATAATTCTTGCTTAATTGTTTGTCACATGATTACACGAATATATAGCCAAAGGCCCAACATAAAAGAGGAAGGATACCCCTGATTCTAGGAACTTCTAAAACAACTAAACAATCTAATAAACAATCTAATAGGAAGGATATTCCTGATTCTAGGAACTAATCTAAGTTCCTATCTTTAGCCATTAGGGGCTGGCCCTTGCAGCGCCTGGCCCGCGCGCCCAGCCTGCTCAGCCCCGGCCCGCTCAGTCACGCGGTGTATGTGCGCTCGCACATGACATCTCTCCCTGCCTCGAAGTCCAGCTCGTCCTCGAGCTGAAATGTAGGAAACCGAGCACGGAAGTCATCCAGATCCTCCCAGGTGGCCGAAGCTGTCGGCTCTCCTTGCCATTCGACAAGCACGTGGCGCACTCCCCGGGCCAGCTGAGCGTGAGTCACCCGGGCAGGGGCAGGCACCACAGCCCCGTGCAAAAGCGGAGGTAACAGCAGCGGAACGGCCGGCGGAGCGTCGACGAACTTCTTGAGGACACCAACGTGGAACACATCATGCAGTCGTGCGCCGGGAGGAAGCTGTAGCCGCACCGCCACCTCGTTGATGAGTTCCACCACCTGATACGACCCGACGTAGCGCGGCTTGAGCTTCCCTACTGCCGAACATGGAAGAGATGCTGTTGCGCGCTGTCGATCATGGAAGAGATGCTGTTGCGCGCTGTCGAACATGGAAGAGATGATGTTGTGCGCTGCCGAAGGCAAAGTAGGGCCCAATCGCTGACCTAGAAGGACACCGGCCGGTGGTGCTGGTCGTAGACGCACTTTTGTACCGCTTGGGCCTGTTCAAGGTGAAAGCAGACGTCGTCGAGGAAGGCAGCGCGCTCGTCCATCTCCTGGGCGACTGCAGCGACGCGGGTCTCCCCGGGCTCATAAGAGCGAATGGTCGGGGGGGTCTCGGCCATAGACCACTCGAAACGGTGTGTCGCGGAGAGAGAACTGAAAGGCGGTGTTGTAGGTGTACTCCGCCCATGGCAGCCAACGAAGCCACTGTCGGGGACGGTCGCGGGTGAAGCAGCGCAAGTACATGACGATGACCCGGTTGGTGGCCTCGGTTCGGCCGTCCGTCTACAGATGAAAGGCGGGCGACATGTAGAGCTTCGTCCCCATGAGCAGCATGAGCTCCTACCAGAACGTCGAGGTGAACACCGGATCGTGGTCCGAGACGATGGAGTGCGGGGCACCATGGAGTCGAACGATGTCGACGAAGAAGCCGTGCGCGACGGACTCGGAGGTGGAGGGGTGCGCCAAGGGGATGAAGTGGCAGTATTTGCTGAAGCGATCCACGACGGAGAGGATGACCATCTTGCCTTGAACCTTGGACAGTGCCTCGATGAAGTTGATGTCGATGTCGGCCCACACGGTGGACGGAATCGGCAGCGGCTACAGTAGACCAGTCGGCCAAAGGTGGTCGAACTTGTACTGCTGACAGGTGACACAGGCCTTCACGAACTCCTGCACCAAATGACGCATGTTGGGAAAATGAAAATCCCACCGGAGCCTGTGGAGGGTGCGGTGGATGCCCTCATGGTCGTCATTGTGAACTGCGGCTAGGATCTCCTGCAATAGTGGCGACGCCGGGGGATGTATAGGCGGCCGTTGATGGCGACCATGCCGTCCACCAGCGCCCACAAGGCGGTGCGGGTGCCGGCCAAGATCTCGTCGTGGAAGGCGACCAGGGGCGGGTCAGTGGCCTGGGCGTGGCGGAGGCACTCGATGAAGTCAAAGCGGGGTGCTGAAATTGCCATCACCTTCCCTTCGACATCGACGCGGCGAGAGAGGGCGTCGGCGACGACGTTCATGGCGCTCGACCTATACTCCACTGAAAAATCGAATCCTAGGAGCTTACCAATCCAATGGTGCCGAGGAATCGTGGCGAGGCGCTGATCCAGGAGGTATTTCAGTCTGAAGTGGTCGGTCTTGACGAGGAAGCGCCGCCCACAGAGGTACGGGCGCCAGTGTCGTACCGTCGGGACGAGGTCGATGAGCTTGCGCTCGTAGACGACTAACGAGCGGTGGCGAGGCGCCACAGACCTACTTAAGAAAGCGACCAGATGGCCCTTCTAGACCAGGATTGCACCGAAGCCGAACGTCGATGTGTCGCACTCGACGGTGAATAGCTTGGCGAAGTTGGGCATGGCGAGGACGGGAGCGGACGTGACGGCGGCCTTGTGCGCTGCGAAGGCCGTGGTCGCCGCTTTGTCCCAAGTGAAGCCCTCCTTCTTGAGTAGAGCTGTCAGTGGTGCAGCAATCACACCATAATTGTGGACGAACTTGCGAAAGTACCCGATGAGGCCGAGAAACCCGCACACAGCCCGGGGCGAGTGTGGCGCCGGCCAATCATGGATCACCTGCACCTTGGCCGCGTCCATGGCCACCTCTGTCGCGGAGATGACATGGCCGAGGTAGGCGACGGAGGAGGCACCAAAAGAGCACTTAGAGCGCTTGACAAAGAGCTGGTGGCGGCATAGTTCGTCGGGGATGACCCGGAGGTGGCGAAGATGATCAACCCACGTCTTGCTATAAATCAGAATATCGTCAAAAAAATACCAGGACAAAACGATGTAGGAACGGAGCACGTTGTTCATCAAGGCCTAAAACGTCGCTAGGGCGTTGCACAGCCCGAACGCCATCACCAAAACTCGTACAGGCCATCATGTGTACAGAATGTCGTCCTGTGCACGTCCTCCGGGCGCATGCGCACCTGGTGGTACCCGGACCGGCGGTCTAGCTTGGTGAAGAACTTGGCGCCATGGAGCTCGTCGAGTAGCTCGTCAACCACCAGAATCAGGAACGTGTCCTTGATGGTGAGCGCGTTCAACGCCCGGTAGTTGACGCAGAAGCGCCACGAACCACCAGGCTTCTTGACGAGGAGGACAGCCGACGAGAATGGCGAGTCGCTGCGGCGGACGATCCCTTGCTCAATCATGGCGGCACATTGCTGCTCGAGCTCATCGTTGTGTGCGGTGGGGTACCGGTACGGCCGGACGACGACTAGCTGGGCGTCGGGCTTGTGCAGAATACGGTGGTCATGCGCACGCTTGGGGGTAGACCAACGGGGTCCGCGAAGAGCCCCCCAAATGAGAGCAGTAGCGCCTCCAAGAGCGGGCCGGCCTCCATTGTGGCGCCTAGGGTTGGCACCAACGGACTAGCCACACCGGTCCAGGAGACGGGACGCTAGTGGTGCCAAAAAGACATGTGTCGGTGGCCGAGGTCCCAAACAATGGGCCCCAATGCACCCAGCCATCGGGTGCTGACGACGATGTCGTACCCGACCAGTGGCATGCATAGAGGTCGGCCGGGAACGACTCGCTGTTGACGAGCAGGGGCGCATCACTGATGACGCCGGTGCAAGTGACCCGCTCGTCATTGGCGACCAAGGCTGTGAGGCGTGGCGGAGAGGTAGACCGGAGCGCTGTGTTGCCGCCTCCGAGATAAAATTATGCGTGTTGCCGGAGTCGAGGAGGGCGAAGAGGGACACAGTGTCGAGGGCCACAACGACCTGCATGGTGCCTGTCATGGGAACCCCAGCCATGGCCTGCAGGAAAAGCAGGGCGCCTGGGCGTCTTGTTTCGTGTCGCCCACGGTGTCTACGGTGTCGCCGATCTCCACGCCTTCCAGGAAGAAGATGCGCCGGCAGAATCTATTATGACCATGGGTATACTTTTCATTACAACTAGGAGAATGCCCCGCGCGTTGCTGCGGGAATTACCGGTAAAATTATACTATCATAATATATGTTAGTGGATGATTTTTAGTATTCTAGCATGGACAACTAAATATATGTTAGAAAATAATGTGGTTTGCTAATGTGAATAACATAGATGCAGGATAAATGATATGTGTTAGTTTGATTTATTAGTAGATAATGATGTAAACACTTTGCATGCCAGAGTAATGTATTAGTGAGATGGTTTAGTGGATGTTGATGTGGACGCTTTGCATGGCAAGAGAATTAGTTAGTGGATTGCTCTAGTGGATGATGATGTGGATGCTTTGCATGTCAAGAAAATTAGCTAGTGGGGTTTATCTATATAAGAGATATAGATTAAAACAGAGACCCAGACGGCTCTGTTCCGCCATCTCGTCCGGGGTGAGGCGCTTCGGGTTGCCCTCGCCACGGCCCTACTAGGCGGCCACCTAGGAGCAGGGAGCGCCAGCGGCTGCTGGGGCGCTGGCCGGAGCGCGGGAGCTAGGAGTAGGCCGCGCGGGGGCGCCCGTGGGGGAGGTGGCGACTGCCGGTCAAGCTCCATAAGTTCCACTTAGCGTGCCAGGCTCATGGCGGTTGCAAGCGACTCCGGGTTGTGGATGCGGACGTCGTGGCTAAGCGGCGGGAGGAGTCCGCCGGTGAAGAGCAAGACGCGCTGAGCCTCGTCCACGCGACCTACGCAAGGTAGGAGGGCATGGAAGCGGTTGGAGTACTCCTCCACGGTCCCTGTACACAGCACTCGGCGAGCTCGAACAACGGGGCTGAACGGAGAGGAGGCCCAAACCGTAGGTTCAGGAGCTCCTTGAAACGCCCCCATGGTGGTGTGCCCTCATCCTCCTAGAGCTGGACATACCAGAGTTGCGCAACGTCCTCCAAGTTGTACGATGCCATCCACACGCGCTCCTCCACCATAGTGCGCTGTTGGCGAAAATAGGATTCACACTTGTTGATGAAGAGCGTCGAATCCGTCTTGCCGTCATAGCGGGGGAAATCTAGTTTTTGGAATTTCGGAGGGGCGATCCAGATCGCGTGGCCCCTCCGAGCGGCCGTTGGTACCGTTGTCCGACGACAAGGCCGACTTCTCCTTCATGGCCGCCATGTCGGCCTTCATGGTTGTCATCTCCTTAGAGAGGGACTTCAACATGACCACCACATCGGTGATGGTGGGCTCGCTCATGGCTGCTGGCTGCGGTGCGTGCGCGGTTGAGGACTGCGGCGATGGTGGGGGGCTAGGGTGGTGGGTGGCGGTTGCAGAAGAACTGGTGGAGTGGGTGCCGGGTGGGAGAGGACCGACGAGACCGTGATACCAGGTTGTCAAGGGAGTCGAGCCCCCGACTGGTTGGACCGCATCTATGTAGCTTGTAGCCATTGGCCCTCTTCTCCGGTGAGGTTATTCCCCTCAACTGGAGGCTTACAGAGAGATAGGGAGATTAGGGATATAATTCTTGCTTAATTGTTTGTCACCTGATTACACAAATATATAGTCAAAGGCCCAACATAAAAGAGGAAGGATATCACTAATTCTAGGAACTTCCAAAACAACTAAATAATGTAATAGAAAGGATATCCCTGATTCTAGAAACTAATCTAAGTTCCTATCTTTAGCCACTACCCTTGCAGCGCCTGGCCCGCGCACCCGGCCCGCTCAGCCGCGTGGCGAAGGTCACGGGCACGTCGGTGCCTGGTGTATGTGCGCCCGCACATGACAGTTATATTCTTAAAGACAAATGTAAATTCTTCTCTGGCCTTCACATTTTTTTCCTTCCACTGATCTAAATTAGTCTTTTTCTAAATTCATAAACATCTGCTACTGGTAAGATCTCTAGTTAGCTGTCATGTACTCGACTCCAACACAAGATGCCTAAGTTTTTGTTTTGTTTCTCCAGGTATACATGGACATTGTTCTATACCTCTCTGAACCATTCCAGCTTGCTCACCATACCATGGTAGTGGCCTCTGGATGCTTTGATAATGTTGCCATGCATATGGTGCTGCTGTGCACAAATGGCTGCCATAGCCAGTATGATTTGTCTCAGCCTGTTGTACTTTTTCTATCGTTTCCCCTTCTGTGATTGTTTTCTTTCCATAACTAATATATTGGTTGTTACAAGAAGTGGCTAACCTATAGTTTGACTCGACCTAACAGGCCTATGGTTGGACCATTCTTGGAATCATTTACATTTCAAATTCGGTTCTATCCAGCATGTTGTCTTTTTGCATATTGTTTCATAGTATGTTCATGCCACAATACAAGAATTGAACAGTGCTGTTGTTTGTTCGTTTCTGAATTTCACCTTTTGATTTCACGACCTTTCTGCCTTCTATTATATATAATCTGAACTAATCAAGAATACACTTCTAACATGTGGATATCATATCACATAAATTGGATGACAAAATTCTGGTAGATCTGGTGGGCATCAAAGCGTGCTTTTCTCATTAGGATTATAAAAAGAACATTCTGGATAATAATTGTCTCTCCAAACTTTTTCCTGAGGCTATCAAAGTTCTAAAAGTAATGGTATAATCCCTTATTGATATACTTCTAGCAGAATTAAGCTTTATTTTCTGTATTTTAGGTTGTAAGTAGTAACACCATCGTAGTTCCTTTTATTAAAAAAAATCCAAAGCAGGACATTTCAAATCTGATTAGTCTACATTGCTTCATCTACATACACTTTTACAGTCGGCTTCCCTCTGAACCAAACAATTAATTACACAAAGAAAACTCTATTAGCTACGGGTGTTCTAGCTGTTGGTGGTATTTATAAACAACAATAACATTTTTCTTCATGTTTTGATGAATATTTAAGGTCAGAACATATGTTCGCTTAGCCTGTTATTCAACGCAGCTTGAATTATGTTTTTATAAGGCACACGATGTATGCTTTGATCCATTAGCAATGAATTGTGATCCACTTCAGAATCTGACTATGAAAAAAAATTATATGTTCAATCGTACTCAAATCGAGTCTTACAACATCTTGAAATATGATTGTGGCTGGCATTTACATCTGAAAGGAACTCTGGCTTTTAACAAATAAATATTTTTTGGTTAGCTCAATGGTTTTGCCAACTCTAATCTAAACAAAAGTGTTCATACCCCATGACATGTTTCTGAAACGAATTCATATTCAACTAATAGATGTTTTTGTTTGACTGGCTCCATGTTTTTCCCTTCAGGTGGATATTTGTGATGATGTGCTGGGAGAAAAAATATCTAGTATTCTAGATCTCCTCATGCCTTGATAATTACCTCCGGTTTCTTCAAAAACTGTATGGGCATTGTTGCTTTTTTAAACATCAGAGGGTACATAATATGTTCTCTTGCTGGCAATACCAAATTACACACAAAATATGATGCATTCATATGATCTGCTCGAGGTGGTTGTACACTTACAACCATATATAACCAAAAGCTATTCTCGAAAAACAAACCTACCAGATATCAGCATTGAGATCCTGATGTCTGCAGAACAAAAGAACAAAATATAAAGCTTCTGTGCATAATAGGACAAGGAAAATCATCATTTACAAATATTACCATTACTAGTTGAGAGAAAGTATTGATGCTCAAGTATGGTTCACAATCATCGAATGCCGCTTCTATAGTTTATTGTGCCTTCTAATAAAAGAGAATCAAATAATTACATACAACTATATTTTTGTACCATTCAATACAATTGAATAGAATATACATTTTTTGTGTTGGTAGCAAACTCTGCCATTAGAAAACAAAATTGATTCAGTGGTGAATAAGTAAAATCTATCTCATCTCATGAAGAAAAAGGAACAATCAGGACATCACCCACCTATTTTCTTCCATCTCATCAATATACAGATTTATTTTTCATTCAATTCAAGCAAGACTTGGTTCAATCAGTTTGGGCTCATCTACAGGAAGAGATGGAAGTGTAGAGTTGCTCACGTGTTCTTCCATAGTGGCAGCCTATGGAGCAGCACCAACCGATCACCACGACGGGAAATTTAAATATTTGTCATCCTTCCGGTTGGCTCCTCTTGCCAGTTTTAGAATGACAATTATAAATTTGTGGCCCAATACCATTTTTTGCGTCATGCCAGTCCAAATCAGCCTTCCACGGTGGATCAGGCATGAGAAAAGACATCTCTGCCTCTGTCTTGTTATTCCCTGAACCCAACCCTTGAGCCATCTCAGCCCGTTCATTCCCCACCGCTGTTTGTTGCTATTTTATAGTGATGTAACAACAATATGAATGGAAGGATTGTATATCTTGGCAAGATGTGTTTATAGATTTTGAAAACCTTGATAAGATGAAACATCCACATCAAGTTTAAATCAGCTAAATCAAATAAATATAAAACATCCACAAGAAAGGCAAAGCATTAGCTAAATAGTCCGCTGATTTAAAGGTACCCTGCAGGAAGGGTTTAATGGCTGTCAAAGCTAGGGCAAGTTATAGCAGTTGTGTCCAACAACATTACACCTAGGGGCTATTTAACAGTTTTGGCCAAAGGGCCATTTAACAGGTTTTGACCAACAAAATTACAATATGGGCTAGTTATCAGTAACTTAGCCAAACATCCAGAAAACAACACAAAAAGAACTTCTTTTCATGTCCATAACATTTAGATGTCTTTCCTGATTTTTGAGGCCAATTGTTTCTTCCTGGGTGTTATCTTCTTGGCAACAGGCTGCACAACTTGTACCTCGACTGCTTCAAGTGATAGTCTCTTGGAGAAAACACATTGCCTAACTTAGGGACACCACATCTCCACAACATTATAGACTACAACAAAAACTATGTGTTATGCTTTTATACCTTTGAGTTGTAGGACCATTTGGAGTTCCTTGAAGTGGTTCAGGTGGCGGCTCAATCTGGAGAGGAACAGGTTCAGGTGGCAGCTCTCTATTGGCTGCCCTTGATGCTGTTTCAACAGCTTCTAGAGCTGCTCTTGCTTTGGCTTCAGCTTGCTCTACTTCTAGCCTTGCCTTTATTGCTGCCTCCCTGGCTACTGCTGCTCTTATCCTCGGGGTGGCTTGTTCAGGTGCTGGTGCTTCCCCTTTCTTTGCCTTCTTCCTTCCAGCCTTCACACTTGTCTTGCTAGTTCGTTTTCTACAAAAATAACAAAGTCAAGTTGCCATAATGTAGCCATGAAAGAAATCAAAATTAAGACTTACTTTATACCTTTTCTTAGAGCATCTCTAAGGGACTTTGCAAATGAATTTTGCATTCGGTGTTGTTTGCAAAGTCTCAAACTCATTTGCAAAGTCTAAAAATAGTCCAACTCCAAGGGACTTTGCATTTAGACTTGGCAAACCCAAAGTGTGGACGCGCCCGCGTGTTTTTTTTCCTTTGCGTCATTTTGACGTACGTCGTGCGTGCCAGTCGCCGCCTAGGCTAGGTCGCCGCCAGTTGCCGCCCAGCCCAGGTCTTCGCGCCAGTCGCCGCCCAGCCCAGGCCGCGTTCGTCGTTCGTCGCCATCGTCGTTCGCGTCAGTTCGGCTCCATCCACCTCCGTCCTCCACCGAGGGAAGGTCCCTGCGAGGGAAGGTCCACCTCCGTTCTCGCGCCGTGGCCGCGTACGTCGTCGTTCCTGGACACGCGCAAGTCTCTGTGGTCGCGCCGCCAGTTCGGTGCGTCGTCGCGAAGACACAGGGAGGCGCGCGACACCTTGGCAGCGGAGGAATCCTTAGCGAGGAAGCTGGAGGGCGGGCGCGTGACACCTTGGCGGCGGAGGGATCCTTGGCGAGGAAGCTGGAGGGCGGGCGCGCGCGGTAGGGAGGGTGGGCGCGCACGGCAGCTGGAGGGACGGCGGGCATGCGCGGCAGCTGGAGGGCGGGCGCGCGCGGTAGGGAGGGCGGGCACGCGCGGCAGGGAGGGCGGACGGGCGTAGAGAAATCACGCGGGGTGAGGGGCCGGGGGGAAGGCCGAAATTGTAGATGCAAAGTGGTGGGAATGTTTGCATATATGCAAAGCCTCAACCTCTATTTGCAAAGTTAACCAAATTTGCAAACCTTATTTGCAAAACCATTGGAGGGGTATTTTCTACTCTTTTTTGCAAATAAGGCAATGCAAAGTTTGTTTGCAAAGCCCTTGAAGATGCTCTTAGAGCATCCCCAACCGTTTTGCAAATAGACTTTGCATTTATGTATTTGCAAAAAATTCTTAAAAACACCTATCCAACAGTTTGGCATTTAGAATTTGCAATTTTATTAACTTGGCAAAAAGAGGGAAATGATTGGCATATATGTCAAGCCTGTTCACACTTGGCATTGAGAAACTGGCGCGAAGTCCGTGCGCGGCTACGGGTTGAGGTCACGCGAGTTTGGCGACATCCCGCCGCCAGACTTTTCTGCAAACTGCCCATCGGGTCTTCCATCATGGCCAGGTACTCCATCGATGCCCTCCCAATTGTTTGTGTTTTTGCCTATCGGTCTTCCATCAACGCCAGGTACTCCATCGATGCCCTTCGGATCGTTTTTGCCGGCAAAGACTCTAGCCGCCAAACTCCGAGCGGCTATGCACAAACGCCGCGACCTCAACGCCTCGGCGGAAATAAAATTGCCGTGAACATTCACCCGACACGCGGGGAGGAGAAAAGCTCGGCAAAAAAATTGTGTAGGTCCATAATTTTCTTTTTTGCCAAGTGATTAATGCCAAACCATTGAAGATTGTCTCTTTTCACCTTTGCCATATTTTTTTGAGACTTGACAAACTTCCTTATTTGCCAAACTAATTATGTAAAACGGTTGGAGATACTCTTAGTCCTCCTAGTTGGCACCTCCAACTACCTTGCCTATGACCATATTCACCACATCCATATTCACCACATCTTTTAATTTCTCCTTGACGCAGGAGGTCGCGAGCGGACGCCGCCGCCCAACCTCGCCCCTTGCTGGTGGCCGCACGCCGCCGCCGGCTGTCCGCTGCCGACCGCCCGGTTCACCTCCATCCACGCAGGCCTCCTCCACCCTCCAGGCCCCCTCCGCCTGCCGCCCTTCCCTGGCTCGACGGCCTAGGGTTTGGGGCGGCCGAGCTTCCCACCAGCGGTCTCCTGTTGGCCCAACGCAAGCAGGCCGTCCACCACCGGGTTCGTCGTCGGTGACACTTGCAACCGCCCATCCTCCAACCGCCGTTGGGACGCCGTGCGATGCGGATGCCTCCATGTAGCCGCAACCGCAACCGCAGGCCCGGGGCACCAGGTAAGCGCGCCACCGCCGCTTTCCGCCCAATTCACCGCCGCCGACTCAGCTTTCCCATTTCTAGGAAAGGTTGGTGCGGGCGGCGCGGGTTGCGCGCTTCCTGCAGTGACGACCGCCTCAGCGCCCTCACCGACGACCTACTGCTCCTCATCTTGCGCCGCCTCGACACCCGCACGGCGCTAGCCACCGCAACCCTCTCGAAGCGCTGGAGTTGCCTGCCCCGCTGTCTCGATGCCCTCGATTTCAGGGTCACTGACATACTCCCGGCGCGCTACTACCAGTGGATCAGTATCCACGGTAAAGCCGCTAATTAT